>Ga0194135_10000092_pt1 | contig 48937 bp, 41 predicted proteins | sample LitLau_LLRF_2013_FD_134024 | JGI IMG/M metagenome (GOLD analysis project Ga0194135, IMG submission 134024) | Freshwater sediment microbial communities in response to fracking from North America - Little Laurel Run_MetaG_LLRF_2013 (version 2) | ecosystem: Environmental > Aquatic > Freshwater >...
GTCATAAAGTTCAGACTGAATCATTCTTTTGGCAACAGAAATTGCTAAAACTCCGGAGACACAAGCATTCGAAACTACAATTGGTTGTGTTTTAAATCCAAAGAAATCCGAAACATTTTTTGCTAAAACATCTAAATGTGCATTATTGAAACTTTCTTCTGTATCACTTTTTAAAGCCGTAACATTTCCTTTTGTGGTAGAAAGTATAAGAGCAGTTTTTGAGTTTAACTCTACTCCCGAATTTTTGATAATCGGCTCTAAAGCCAAAATCATCATTTTCTCTAAACGGGAATATTTTTGGTCAGTGCTGATTTTCTCAAAAGCACTATTTATTTTTTCATCACTAATAATTGCAGAATAAAACGGCATCGGCATCAAAGAAATATCATTGTGAAGCTTAATACCAGAATCACTGCGAAGAATCGCTTCGATATTTGACTCAACATCAAATCCTAAAGGTGTGATACAATTGGTTTCGGTAATATATACTTCTCTTAACATTTTATCTTTTTTATTCCTGCAAGGTTTTTATGGCACGCAGATTCTACGCATTTAAGCAGATTTACACTGATTTTAATTCGTGAAAATTCGTGTTTGTCTTTATTTCAATAATCCCACTTTTCGTTTCCATTTCTCATAAAAAGGCGGATTGGTCAACATCAAATTTCCTTCTTTATCTAAAAATACCTGAACCGTTTCTCCCGTGCAGGCGACTTCACCTTTCTCATCTAAAATTCTAAAACGATAGATCATTTTAGCGGCAGGTGTATCTATGACAGTAGTTTCTATAGTTACAACGTCGCCGTAGCGCAATGACAACTTGTGCTCGCATTTAGATTTTACAATTGGGGTTGTGTAACCGGTTTTGGCAATATCTAAATAGGTAAGTCCATGTTCGCGTCCAAAGGCTTCTCTTCCGTCTTCAAAGTAGGTAATATAATTGCCGTGCCAAACGATTCCAAGCGGATCAGTTTCGTTAAAACGAATTCTGATTTCATGTGTCACAGTCAGTGAAGTGGCTTCGTTATACTGTTCTTTTCTTTTTGTCATAAAATAAGGCAATGGATGTTGTAATAATAAAGAACAAAAATAACAAACTTATTTTTGGGATGATTTCGACAAAAGAAACGTTACGTAATAATACATCGTAAAAGGCTTCTAATGCCCAATTCATTGGCGATGATTTGGCGATATACTGCATAATAGTTGGCATTGCAAAAACAGGAACCCAAACACCTCCAACGGCGGCCAGAATAAGTACACTTGTGGCACCAAAAGGAGCCGATTGTTCTTGTGTATTGGCGACGGTTCCTAATAAAATTCCGAAACCAATAGCTGCAAAACCTGAAAATAAGGCTACAATACTCATTAAAAATAAATGGCCTTCGATGTTTAAAGAAGGTAAACCAATATGTGGAAATAAAAATACTGCCACGGCAACCATCATATAAAACTGAATCATACAAATAACAGAATAGGTAATAGTTTTACCAATAATGATAATTAGATTAGAAGACGGATTTGTTAACAATCGAACAAATGTTCCTTGTGATTTTTCTTTTACAATATTAATAGACAACGGAATCACAATAAAAAATATGGCAAAAAGTGTCCAGGCCGGAACGTTATGCTGAACAGAATTTGGACGTACTTCTTTGTTGTTTATTTTCGGAATTATTTCTTTGAATGTAATGAAGCTCTTTTGCTCAAATTCGACATTTCCTTCTCCCAGCTGATTTTGAAAAGTGGTGTAAATAGATTTGGTTTCGATTTGAGAAATCATTTTATCAATCGAACTCATCACCGCATTTTTAAAACTCATCTGAACCGCAGGATCAAAGTATAATTTTACTTCTTTTTCTTTGATTACTTTTGGTTTTTCGCTTTGTGCTGTACTATCAGTTTCTGTTAAGCCCATTTTGCTCACAATATTCTGGACATTCTGATCAATTTTGGTTTGTAAATCGATACTTAGGTTTTTCGGGATTATAATTGCCAGCTGAAATTTTCCTTTGTAAACATATTCTTTGGCAACTTCTTCGGTAAGTGGCTGATTGTCGATTTGGGTAACAACACTAAATAAATTGCTTTTTTCGAGATTATCAAAAACCGTTTTAGAAACAGAACCTTTATCTTTATCGACCAATAAAATCTGAATTTTATTATCGCTAACTGTTTTAAATGTACTGTCTTGTATTAAAGTTACCGTGATTACAAGAACCAACGGCATGATAAACAAAATGATCAATCCGCCTAAATCCCGTTTAAGCAGGAGAAATTCTTTTACGAATGACATCCAGATTTTATAACTCATCTCTAAAGTCTTTACCGGTTAATGAAATAAAAACATCTTCAAGATTTTGTGCTTTTTCTGTTGCAGCAATTAGACTTGATGGTGTTCCTTGTGCATAAATTCTGCCTCGGTCTAAAATGGCAATATTGGTGCAGAAATCTTCGGCTTCACCCAAATGATGTGAGGTATAAATAATGGTAGTTCCGTTTTTATTTAAGAATTTTAAATAATCTATAATGGCATTTTTCGACTGAACATCAACACCTACGGTTGGTTCATCTAAAAATAAAACTTTCGGATTGTGCAGTATTCCCGCAATCAGATTGACTCTTCGTTTCATTCCGCCCGAAAAAGTTTCGATGCGTTTGTCTGCAAATTTTAATAAGCCCAAAAGATCTAAAGTTTCGATTACTTTATCTTTTAAATACGAACCTTTCAAACCATACATGCTTCCAAAATAATGTAAATTTTCTCTGGCTGTAAGTGTAGGATATAAAGCATATTCCTGAGGAACGACTCCTATAATTTTTTTGATTTTTGAGGAATGACTGGTGTAGTTCAGCTCATCAATTGTAAAATGTCCTGAGGTTGGTTTTACCAATCCGCAAAGCATGGAAATTAAGGTTGTTTTTCCGGCGCCATTTGGTCCCAGTAAACCAAAAATCTGTCCTTGATCGATCTCAAGCGAAACGTTGTTCAAAGAATACATGTCTGCATTTTTGTACTTTTTCGAAAGGGATTCTATTTTTATAATGGGTTTCAAAATATATTAGCTTATCGCTTTTTTTAGTTTTTTGAAAAAGATTTCTTCTCTGTTGGCAATGCTCAAAAGTTCATCGGCAATGACATTGTAAGCGTCTTCTTTGGCGCTTCGGTTTTTATAAATTCGGGAAGCTTCAACTGCAAAATCACGCCATGAATCTCCAATCTGAGTCATTTCTTTCGAAAGAGTTTTTAATTCTTCATTATTTAAAATAACCGAAGCTTCTTGTAAAAACGCAGCGTATATAAATCTAAATCCTCCGCCTCCGGTTCCAATTTCTTCCTGCATACGTACCATTTGTGCCAAATAGTGATTGGCTTTTTTAGTACCGTGTTTTATGGGCCATTTTCGGATTTGCTTAGAAACAAACTTAATACCGCGAACCCCTACAATTGGCACTGGCGCTAACATATCACGACATGTATTTTTGATTCCTTTAATGATGGCACTTTTTAAATCAAGATCATTAGGAATCTGTATTGGATAATACATTTGTCCTCTTGGGGCAAAAGCACCTTTGGCAAAACGTACTTTGTCTAATTCGGCGTGTGTTAAAGTAGTAACGGTTTCCATAACAGGATCGCTCACTAAATAATCGGTCTCGGTTTTTCCGTAAACAACCAGGTTGTGCGCATTAAAATGAAAGCGATATTCATCAGGAAAATAACTCAAATGATATACACCAACTTGTAATCCGGTTGGGATATTGTTTTTTAAATTTTCGTCTAAAGCTTTGTTTGCATTGGTTGTCGAAGAAAATTTTTGTCTTTTTATTTTTAGATTTAATCGGTTAGCAAGTTTATTAAAAATTTGCCCCGGTAAAGTTCTGTAACTAATCGCAGGTGCGTAATTGACTTTTAGAAAAGGTAAATACACAAAAAAAAGCCCGGAACCAATACCAAAAACCATAGGTTCGCTAATATTGAGTCCGCTATTTTTTAGCAAATTCGAGGCTACTCCGTTTTCGCAATGTGCGGCCTGATGATGTGTAAAATTAGTTTGCATTACGCTGTTTTAATATTTTTTAATTCGGCTATTGAAATCTCAAAAGCATCGGCATATTTTTTTAAAGTAGAATCGCTTAATTTGGCAAAAACGGTTGGTTTAAAATGTCTTTTTACACGCCATTTCCACATTCCAACATAGCTGGATAAAATAGTAAGATCCATTTTACTCACTTCCATATAATAACAAATTGGACTTACTTCTCCTGTTTCAACCTGCATTTTTGCATGGGCAATTCGTTCGTTTATTTCGTCTATAGAATTAGAGAGCGCAATGGCTTTGGGTTCCCAGCCTGTACTTAACGTAGTGGTATAATCTCCATTTTCATCGGTTGCGTACAAAAGCTCTTTAACATTGTTTTTAGTTAAGTTACTTTTATCCTGTGGTACATTTTCTTTTTCCATGACAGTGTTATATTAAAAAATTACACTAGTAATCGATATAAAATTATGATAGGTATTATTTCGATTATAATTATTATAGTAAGATTTATTAAACCTAAATTCCTTTTTTTCTTAACAAAAAAATAAATTATTTCTAATAAAAGAAATAGATAATAAGCTTGACTTAAAAAGAAAGCTAATTTATCAGTAGAGTCTACTTTTGCATATATAAAAATTCCAATTCGAATTCCTAAATGATAAAGTGTTTTATTTATACATTTTTAAAATTTGAATATTATTCTACTGTAGAAATCGTCTTTTGAATGAACAAATTAATTTCGCACTCTAAAAGTATTTTGTCTCCAAGCAAACTTTCGCAACTCATCGTACATAAGGTATAATCGTCGCCGGCAAATTTTGAAACTAAATTTGCTTTGGTAATAATAGTATCGCCTACTTTTGGGAGTAAATGTATTTTAAGGTTTTTTATCGCACTGATAAAACCGAGTACATTTACGTTTTCATTTTCTGTTCCGTCTTCATCAAAAAAATACTTTTTGCCTACAATAGATGAACAGGTTTGCGCTGTATTTTCGATTAAACCTGCTTCGATAAAAATGTTGTTGTCGACAAAAATATTGTCTTCCTTTATTAAGAATATCGTTTCTACAAAATTGGCATCTATTTCCAAAATTAAATCTACCATAAGCATTGGTGCTCGGTGCGGCAGATAGTTTTGTATGTCAACTCCGGTTTTCATTCTTACTATGTATTTATTTCGCTAAAACGGTTTTCATTTGTCCGTTAGCAATTTCTTCATTATTTAAATGAGTTACAATATTCACCAAAGTGATTCCGGCAAATTCCTGTAAAATCGTGATAGTCGACTGAATCGTATCATTGATTTTAGGTAACTTTTTAATCTCAATCTCTTTAATAGAACCTATATATCCTGTTGGTGCAGTTTCGTTTTTCAGGAAAAATTGATATCCTGTATGCAAAGCCACAGATTGTGCCATGTGTTCGATTAAGCCTGCTTCTAAAAAAGTATCATTGTCGAAAAAGATGTTATCGCTTTTAATTTTTAAACCGGAAACCAATGTAGTTTCAGAAAACGAATACATTTTATCTACCATAACAAAAGGAAACTTTTGAGGTAATAAATTCTCGACGTCTTTTTTTTCCAGAAGCAAAAGCGTTTCCATTAGCAAACAGTTAAATAAGCATATGCAAAAGAGAATCGGCCACTTTCAGGAACTGATAAAAGAATATGATCTCCTTTTTTAAGATTTCCTGAATTCATCAATTCTTCGAGGGCTAAATAAATAGAGGCAGAACCCACATTTCCTACTCTTGAAAGATTCATGAACCATTTTTCGTCAGCCATTCCGATTCCTTTTTCGCGTAATCCTTTTTTTAATCCTTCAACAAAAAAGTTTGAAGAAACGTGAGGAATAAAATAATCGACATGATCTGAAGTAATGTTATTTTTCTCCATGGCTTCTTTCATACTTTCAGCTCCTTTAGAAAGTATAAATTCATCCAGTAATTTTACGTCTTGTTTAATGGCAAAAACAGATTCGTTTAACCATTGTTCCGGTGCATAATCGCTCCAGCCTTTAATTTCGCCATTTTCTAATTTATCTCCACCGGCATACATACAGGTTTCTAATTCGTAAGCATACGAAAAAGCTTCCATCCATTCGATTTTAAGAGAAACAGCTCCTTTTGGTTCATTTTCTAATAAAAAAGCTCCTGCACCATCTGATAACATCCAGCGTAAGAAATCTTTTTTGAATGCAATAATAGGCTGTTCTTCAAGGCTTTTTAGATTTGCTGCCTCATGATTATACATTTGTGCATTAAGCCAGGTTGAAACTTTTTCTGATCCTGTACAAATGGCATTTTTTGAGTTTCCGGATCTTACTGAAAGGAAACCAAATTTCAGCGAATTCATTCCGGCACAGCAAACTCCGGTTGATGAATTTAATTCTACGGATTTATTTTTTAGTAAACCGTGAACCATAGCCGCATGCGACGGCAGGAAAATATCAGGTGTTGAGGTTCCGCATGAAAGTACTTCTAAATCCTGTGCGGTAAAGTTTTCGTCAAACAATTGCTCTATAGCATTTCGGGTTAACTCGGCATTGCTATGCGTACTTTTTCCGGCTTTATCTATGGCGTAATAACGGCTTGTAATTTTATTGTTGCGCAAAATAATGCGTCTTGCTTTAGAAGCAGCATCATTGATGAGGCCCAGATAGGCTTCCATTTCTTCGTTAGAAACAGCTTCATTTGGCAAATACTTTGCGGCTTTGGTAATATATACTTCAAACATAATCTAATTTCGTCTTCTAAACTCCTTGATAATATTGAGTTTCTTTTTTTATGGTTTTTAACTTAAAAGGGTAGGTAATAAGGTGCAATATATACACTATTGGTGAGATTAACCATATTGCAAGGAATAAATAAACATTAAATACTTTAAGTAACTGTTTTCGGTTTTTTTGATGTGTATAAATCAAGTTTGACCATTTGTTAAAAATCTTATTCGCAGTTTTATCTACAGTAACCAAATACGAACTGATTTTTACAGCACCCATATTCAGTAATTTTGGCTGTAAATCCTGTAATTTGTTCTCATTTAGTCCTGAAACAATGACTTCTCCAAATTTTTCTGATTCCTGAATGTCTTTATCTGAAACTCCCGGCAACGGAAAAATACCCAGATATTTTTTCTTTACGCCTGAAAACATCCATTCTACAATTGTAATTACGCTGATTAAATTTCCAACGCGATCTACCAGAGCTACATTTCCTACCAATTTTGCATTGGCTTGTTTTAGTAAAGCTTTAATTTTTTCCTGCGCCATTATCCACATATTTCGGGAACCGCTTATGGTAACAACAGGTGTGTTGCTGAGTAGTTTTTTGGCATCATCACTTTTTAAAAATGAATTGATCGGAATTGATGGCGATAAATACCAAACCTGATAATGTAATAAAATCAAATCAAATTTTGTATTTAAAATTTCTTCCGGAACAGGTTTTAATCCTGTTGGAATTTGAAGAAAAGATTCTGGAAAAGCATCAAAGAAAGAAGCTTTATCCCAAGGAAAAGGAAAAGGTTTTTCTAATTGTATTTCGTGAAAAGCTACATTTATTTCATCTGAATTAAGGAAAGGTTTTGCAATATTTCGTGCAATTTCTTCCAATTGTCCAGATTGGGAATAATATATAACAAGAACATTTTTCATTTTGGTTTGTGACTTTGGTGGTTGCGCAAAAATAAGTAAATTTATTTAAACGAATTTTCTTGTTTAAAGATTGATAATAAAAGAATGAGCGAATTGGTTTTTTGTTAGTAAAAGCATGAATTTAAACAAGAATTATACGTTTTATTCGATAAATTAAATAAAAAGACAATCCAGAAGATCTTTTTTGTAATATAATTTGTATAATTCAGGATGAGGTTTCGGGTTTGAAACGAATGCTATGCTTTAAAATGATTCCAAAAATCAAAATAATTAAACCATTGTAGCGGATATCTTTCTAAAATACCTTCAACGCTTTGCACATATTCTTTTAATAATGCTTTTTCGTCGCGGTGTTTTACTGTTGCTTCACGGGCATATAAATGATAATGCAGGTTGGGCTCTTTCATTACATAAACAAAAACAACCGGAACTTTTAGTCGGGAAGCAATTAAAAAAGGACCTGCCGGAAAGTTGGCTTCCTTTCCTAAAAAATGTTCAGATAGTGATTTGGTGCCTTCAAAATAGCGATCACCGGTAAAACAAACCAATTCATTATTGGTCAATGCAGCATTGATCTCAAAGATGTGAGAAAGGTCGTCTTTTATAATGATGAACTTAACGGTTGGTTTTTGAGTAACACTTTCGAGATAATTTTTAATTGCAGAATGTTCCAGATCTGTAGTGACTAAATTGATCTGAAAATCAAGGTCGATTTCTCCAAAAAAATGTTCGGCAATTTCAAAATTTCCAACATGGGCACTAATCAAAACGCCTCCTTTTTTCTCAGCCAGAAGTTTTTTCAGGATATCAATTCCGTCAAATTGATAGGTAAATTTATTTCGCATTCCTGCCGAAATGGAAATTTTATCAATAATGGTTTGTCCAAAAGTATAATAACTTTTGAATACCATTTTTTTTGATTTAAAATACGAATACTGAAGTCTTTCTTTAAAATAATAGAAAATAACTCTATTACTTTTCTTAAGAAATAAAAAGTAGTAAGAAGCAACAAAATAAAGTAAGACATAAGCAGATTTGACACCCGCTTTTTGTATTAAAAAAACGAATATTCTATAGCCTAAAACTGTTCCTTTTGATTTGCCATCCCATTGACTCATTAAACAGCTTTGGCTTTTAGTTTGGTTTCGATTAGATCGTAAAAACTTTGAAAGTCAGCGATTCCAACAAAATCGGCTTCAACTAGTTTTACACCAAAATTAGATTCGATTGAAACTACTAAATCTACGTAATCTAAACTATCTAATCCAAGTGTATCTTTTAAATTAGCATTTGGCTCAATGTCGTCATTGTCAACTTCAAATTCATCAACTAAAAAACCATTAATTCTTGCTATAATTTCTTCTTTATTCATCGTTCAATTTAAACTTTTTAACCACCAACGCAGAGTTGGTTCCTCCGAACCCGAAGGAATTGGACAAAAATATGTCAAATTTTTTGTTTAAAGTAGTTTTGACCAAATTTAATTTAGAAGCATCTTCATCGGGATTGTCTAAATTGATGTTTGGTGCAATAAAATCGTGCATCATCATTAAGATCGAATAGATTATCTCGCTTGCTCCGGCCATCCAGCATTCGTGTCCGGTCATTGATTTTGTGGAACTTACGTAAGGATTTTTCTCACCAAAAACTTCAAAAATTGCTTTTGCTTCATTGCCGTCACCAACCGGAGTTGAGGTGGCATGAGCATTTATATATTCAATATCGGTTGCTTTTATTTGTGCATCATCAAGCGCTCGTTGCATGGCTATAGACGGGCCTTCGACATTAGGAGTTGAGATATGTCCTCCGTTTGAAGAGAATCCGTAACCAATTACTTCGGCAATAATATTGGCACCTCTTGCAATGGCAGATTCGTAGCTTTCGAGAATTAAAGTGGCACCGCCGCCACTCGGAATTAATCCGTCTCGGGCAGCATCAAACGGACGGGAAGCTTTTTCTGGTTCATTTTCTCTGGATGAAAATACGCCTAAACCATCAAAACTGCTCATCGCATATTTATTGATTTCCTGTGCACCTCCGGTAATAATAATATCCTGAAAACCGCTTTTGATTAGAAAATATGCCAATCCAATAGAATGTGATCCACTGGCGCAGGCTGCACTTATTGTAAGGTTGATTCCGCGGAGTTTAAAAATCGTTGACAGATTCATTGTTACGGTTGAATTCATCGATTTAAAAATAGCTCCGGAACCTATTAAAGCAGTGTCTTTTTTTTCCCGAACAATATCTGTCGCATCAATAATAGCTTTAGAGACGCTATCATTTCCGTACATGATTCCTACTTCGCGATTCTCAAAAAAAGCATCGTCGATATTGGCATTTTTCAAAGCCTCTAAGGTTGCCATATAAGCATATTCGGTTTCTTCGCCAATGCTCATACGTTGTCTGCGGGTTAGTAAATTTTTCAAATCGGTTTTTGGAACCATTCCGGTTAAGGCAGATTGAAAACCAAATTCTTTTCTTTCAGCATCAAACTGAATACCAGATTTTCCGTTGTATAAAGAATCCTTTACTTCATCTAAAGAAGTTCCGATACAAGAATAAATTCCCATTCCAGTAATTACAACTCTCTTATTCATCGTCTTTCAAAGTAATTTTTTATCTGTTGTGTATGTTTTTAACACATAGAAACATAGCTTTTGAAACTTAAAAAAAGCGTTTCACTTATTTAAATAAACATAGCCAGTTTATGTGAAAGAAATGTATTTCTTTGTTTTCATTTTTTTTGCACAGAAATCTATGTTTCTATGTGTTAAATGTTTTTTAAGAATATATCCCTCCGTTTATGTTGATAATTTCTCCTGTAATATAGCTTGCTTTTTTAGAAATTAAAAAACTAACTAAATCTGCTACTTCTTCGGCTTCGCCAAAACGATTTACAGGAATTAGTTTTAGTAATTCTTTTTCGTCTAACTGGCTTGTCATATCTGTTCTGATAAAACCCGGAGCAACAGCATTTACAGTAATATTTCGTTTGGCAACTTCTTGTGCCAAAGCTTTTGTGGCTGCAACAATTGCGCCTTTTGCGGCGGAGTAATTGGTTTGTCCCGCTGTTCCTTTTACACCGGAAACGGAAACCATGTTTACAATTCGGCCATATTTATTACGAAGCATTTTTTGGATAAAAAACTGCGTCACATTAAAAAATCCGTTCAGACTTGTGTTTACAACTCCGTTCCAGTCTTCGGGAGTCATCCACATAAAAAGACCATCTTTTGTAATTCCGGCGTTGTTTACAATTGCTTCAACAATCGCTTCCGGATTATCTTCCTGCCATTTTGTTAAAGTATTTTGTACTTCGTCGAATTTAGAAACATCAAAACCTAAAATTTCTCCTGTTGCTCCTAATTTTTGTATTTCCTGAAGTGTTTCTTCAGCAGCGGTTTTATTTGAATGATAATTAATCAGAATATGATAATCAGATTCAACGGCTAGTTTTTTACAAATAGCACTTCCAATTCCTCTTGAACCGCCTGTTACTAATACACATTTCATTGATGTAAGTTTTATTTTTTATTTGGTCATAAACAGGGCCGTCTTTTATTTATTGTTTTTTTCGACACAATCTTTTATTGACAATTTTTATTTATGTGGAATTTATTTTTTTATTTAAAATAAATGTTATTTCTTTTTTTTCGCTGCTGGCTTTGCCTGTTTTGTTTCTTGTTTAGGCTTTTCGGCAGCGACTTCATTTATTTCCTTTTTTTCTCTTTCTGGTGTTTTTGAAAATAGTTCGGCATTTTCAAACCATTGGTTACCTAATACTGTTCCGTCTGGTTTAAGAAATCCCCATTTTCCTTCATTTTTAACTCTGGCAACACCATCAATAAAACCTTTGTCTTGTTGTACAAACATGGCAATGATTGCATTTGTTGTAATGCCGTATTGGGTTGGAATGATTAATTTTCCTGATTCATTAATAAATCCCCAGTTTTTTTCTTTTACAGGAGCCAGTCCGTTTGTACTGAAAACTTCGGCATCGCTGTAAGTTGGCGGAATAACAAATTCTGCTTTTGGATTGATGTATCCCCATTTTGATCCTACCAAAACCGGAGCTAAATTTTTTGAGAAAGCTTTTCCTTTATCATATATAGGTAGTACGACCCAGTTTCCTTTTAAATCAATGTATCCAATTTTTCCGTTCTTTTTAGCAAAAGTTAAATCCTGTGTTTCAAAGTCCCAGATTTTTTCAGCTCCGTCTACCGGAATAAATTGTCCGGCACTTACGATTCCAAAAGTTTTATCTTTTCTCGCCCAGGTTGTGTTTTTAAAATAGTTTCCAATTTCTGCATAAGCAGGTTCTACAACTTCTTTTCCTGTGGTATTTATGATTCCCCAGTTTTTATTGTTTTCTACTCTTGCAAAACCATTTTCAAAAGGTTTGATCTGATCGTATTTTGGTTCTAAAACAACAGTCATTTTTGGATTAATCAATCCTACTTTATTTCCTTGTCTTATAAAAGCAACCCCATTATTAAAATCAAATAATTTTTCTGTAGCAGGCGCTTTTAGGATTTCTCCTTTTGTATCAATATAAACCCATTCTTTCTCTTTTTGCACGATTGCAATTCCACTGTTAAAATCTTTGGCATTATTAAAGGTTGCAGGAATTACCCATGTTCCTTTGGAATCAATAAAACCCCATTTTCCGTTGTCTTCTACAGCAGCCAGTCCTTCAGAGAAGCTTTTTGCAGATTTATACTGAGGCTCGATTTTAAAAGATCCGTCTTTAGAAAGATATCCAATTTTTGAATTCTTCTTAACTAATGCCAATTCCTGACTATTAACAAATTGAATGCAGCATAGCAGCAAAAAAATAAATGTTTTTTTCATGATTTTAAGATTCAATATTAATAATGTAAAAACAAGGTTTAATTGTTGATCAAATGATCTTTTACTTTTTGAACAAAAGGATACATTACCTGGTCCTCTTTAAATTCAGGAATTATATTTCTAACATCATTGTACCATTTTTTGGTTACCGATGAAATCTTATCTTTTTGTCCTAAATAATCAATTGCCTGAATGATTGTTATCATTTCGATAGCTAATACTTCGAAAGAGTTTTCGATTACTTTTGAGGTAATAACTGCCGCATTCGTTCCCATACTTACAATATCCTGATTGTCATTATTATTTGGAATACTGTGAACATACATTGGGTTTGATAGCATTTGGCTTTCGGCAGTGGTAGATGTTGCAGTAAACTGAACTCCCTGCATTCCGAAATTAAATCCTAATGTTCCTAAATTAACAAATGGAGGAAGAATTTCGTTGATTTTTGAATTTAGTAAATAATTCAACTGACGTTCTGCCAACATGGTTAATTTGGTAATAACAATTTTCAGTTTATCCATTTCAAGCGAGATATAATCTCCGTGAAAATTTCCTCCGTGATAAACGTGTTTGTTTTTTACATCTATAATAGGATTGTCATTTGCAGAATTAAATTCGTCTTCAAGAATAGAAGCCACATTGTTGATGGTTTCTAAAACCGGCCCAAGAATTTGAGGAACACATCTTAAAGAATAATATTCCTGAACTTTTTCTTTAAAAATCTCTTCGGTATTTTCTCCAGAATATAGATGATCTTCTCTTTTACGGATTAAGGTACTGTCTGAGAGGTTCTGGCGCATTTTTGCAGCGATTTCCTGTTGTCCTTTATGACGTTTGGTTTGATTTAATTCTTCAGAGAAATGGTCGTCGTATGCCTGAACCAATTCGTTGATGGCGCAAGAACTTTTTAATGACCAGTCTAATAATTTTTTGGCATGATAAACATTTACAACTCCAATTCCGGTCATTACAGATGTACCGTTTATTAAAGCCAGACCTTCTCTGATTTCTACCTGAATTGGTTTTAAACCTTCGATTTCGAAAACTTCCTGAGTTGGTCTTCGGTCTCCTTTATAGAAAACTTCACCTTCGCCTATTAAAACTAACGCCAAATGTGATAGTTGTACTAAATCGCCGCTTGCACCAACACCTCCGTGTTCAAAAATTAAAGGAGTAATGTCCTTATTAATAAGTTCACTCATCAGGTTAATTACTGACGGATGAACGCCTGAATTACCTAACGAAAGTGTATTTAATCGAGCCAAAATTGCTGCTTTTGCACAAACCGGGCTTAATGGTTTTCCTGTTCCCGAAGAGTGGCTTCGGATTAAATTATATTGAAGCTGAATTTGGTCAGACTCTTTAATTCTATATTGCGCCATTGGGCCAAAGCCAGTATTTACGCCATAAATTACCTTGTTTCCGGAGAATTCCTTAAGGAAGTTAAAACTCTCGTTTACTCGGTTTAGAACAACATCGCTTATTGTAACTTTTTGATTTCCAAAGATTATGTCTTCGAATTCTGCTAAACTTAAATATTCATTAATTGTATTCATTAAATCGGTTTTGATTGTGCTAATTTAATTTTATTTATCAAAATAAATGTAGTTATTTTGATGATGGCAAATGTAAGTTAAATAAATCATAACATTTCTAATATGACACAGGAGTTTGTAGATGTTTTAATCATAGGCGCAGGACCTTCGGGATGTGTCTCAGCATCCTATCTTCACAATAATAACGTTAAAATAAAAGTTGTAGAAAAAACAAAATTTCCCAGACTTGTGGTGGGCGAAAGCTTAATACCGCGTGTTATGGATCATTTTGCTGAGGCGGAACTTTTTGAAAGTCTTGATGCAATGAATTTCGAAAAGAAACTTGGAGCAAGATTTATAAGAGGAGAAGAGATTTGCGTGTTTGATTTTAGCAAAAAATTTGGAGAAGGATGGGATTGGACCTGGCAGGTGCCAAGAGCTGATTTTGATAACACCATGGCGCAGGAGGTGATTAGAAAAGGAATTGATTTAGAATTTGAAACAGAGGTTATCGAAGTTTCTTTTGAAGGAAAAAATTCAAAAACGATTGTAAAAGACAAAGACGGGAACTTAAAAGAAATTCACGCTAAATTTATTATTGATTCGAGTGGATACGGACGTGTTTTACCACGACTTTTAGATCTCGATACGCCTTCAAAACTAGATCCTCACTCTTCGATTTTTACACACGTAAAAGATATTAACAGAGAAGAAGGAGAAGAAGGAACTCAAATTTCGTTTGATATTCTGGAAACCGAAGTTTGGTTATGGGTAATTCCGTTTTCGAATGGAAATACAAGTTTAGGAGTTGTAGGTCCAACAGATTTCATCAATTCGCTTTCAGAAAATAAAGATAATGCCGAAGCTTTACGAAACGCTATTCAGCTATCAGATTATTATATCAAAAGATTTAAAGGAACTGAGTTTTTGTTTGAGCCGGTAAAACTGGAAAATTATTCAAGAGCGGTAAAAAGAATGTATGGTGATGGTTTTGCCCTGACCGGAAACAGCTCTGAATTTTTGGACCCTGTTTTTTCATCGGGAGTTGCTTTTGCTACAGAATCCGGAATGCTGGCAGCAAAATTATACCTTAAAGAATCTAAAGGAATTGCAGTAGACTGGGAAGTCGAATTTACTGAATATATGAAACGCGGTATTGCTGTTTTTACCACTTACGTGAAAGAATGGTACACCGGAAACCTTCAGACTTTATTTTTCCATCAGCCTGAAAATCCTGAGGTAAAAGAAAAAATATGTTCTGTTTTGGCAGGTTATGTCTGGAACGAAGAAAACTCGTTTGTAAAGAAACACGATCATGTTATCAAAAACATGGCCTACGTACTGAATATGCAAAAAGAACAAAGCCCTGAATAATCAGGGCTTTTTTTTTGTTTTATTTAAATGCTTTTTTCAATAAAAGCTTAGATAATGATTTGGCTGTTTTGGCATATCCTTCACCAATTCGGGTTTCGTTGTTAAAATTGTTTCCCCATTGATCTCCCGGGGCATCTTCGCTTGTAATTTCCAGTAAAACATTTGATTTGTTAGCCGTTTCAACAAATTTTAAATTTGTAGTAACTTTTGCAGGCTGTTTCATAATTCCTGCATCCCAACCCGGATAAATCCACAAGGTTTGTACAATTAAAGTGTAAGGAGTATTTAAACCTTCCTGAAAATTAACATCTTTGCCTGCTTTAGACAATACAATGTTTCCTATTTCTAAAAATTTAGGAGTCCAGATTTGTTCTTTGGCAACCACCCATCTTTTTTCCCAAAGGTTTCCGTTTCCTTTTGCCTTTTGATCTAAATCGGCTTTGTGTTCCTGAATGTATTGTGCTTCTGATTTTTTTTCTTTCATCATAGTAAAATTACTATAATCAAATATGGTGTTGATTTCTTTCTGATCTTTTAAGAAATCGAAGTTGCCTTTTACGACGTTCATGTCCTGAGCAAAAGCAGTTGCTGAAATAAGGAATAATGTAAAAATTAGTTTCTTCATTTTTAATATTGGTAAATGTGGATAAATAATTAGTGCCCAAATGTATGTAAAATTGATAAGAAAAAACACAAGTTGTAAATGGGTTTTTCTTTTTTTATAAGATAAATCTAAAAGATGAACCATAAAAAAAGGATGCCAAATAGCACCCTCTTTTTTTCTTCAAAAAAATAATATAGTAAAAAATTATACTACCAGAATTTAACATACAAGGCCACGATAATCAATAATGTAATTACGATTAAAACGGTAGTTTGTGGTTTTACGGTAAACATACCAGGATCAGATTCAAAAGCTTTTGGATTTACTTTTGGGCCGGCAAAACTCATTGCAATCATCACTAATGTGGTAAACAGGAATGATAATCCCATACAGATATGGAATGGAATTTCGTAAGTGCCTTTGCCATTAGGATAAGCAGTGTATAATAATGTTTCGTTTCCAAATAACATTGGCGCATATTCATTGAATAATACAGATAATACAAAACCTAAAATTACACCCACAATAGCAGCAGCTCCTGTGGTTCTCTTCCAGAACATACCCAGAACAAACATTGCGAAAACTCCCGGGCTAATAAATCCGGTATATTTTTGGATATAAGTAAATCCTCCAACGCCACCAATTCCTAAGATGTCATTCCAGGTAAATAGAACAGCCAGAAGCATCGCAGCAAAAACGGCAATTCTACCAATGTTTACCTGTTGTTTTTCTCCAGCTTCTTTCTGGATGTATTTTTTATGAATGTCTAAAGTATAAATAGTAGAAATACTGTTTACTTTTCCGGCTAATGAAGCCACGATTGCAGCAGTTAAAGCCGCCACCGAAAGACCTTTTAATCCTGTTGGAAGGAAAGTTAATACCGCAGAGTACGCTCCGTCTTTTCCGCCTACTAATTGAGGTAAATGTCCTTCTTTGAATAAAACATAAGCAGCAATTCCAGGAAGCATTACGATTAATGGCATTAATAATTTTAACATACCCGCAAATAAAATTCCGGTACGGGCTGTTTGTAAGTCAGCACCAAGAGCTCTTTGTGTAATGTATTGGTTACAGCCCCAGTAGTTTAAGTTGATAATCCAGATACCGGCAAGGTAAGACATCAAACCAGGAAAAGTTAAATACTTATCGATATCAAGCTGAGAAGAAGTAGCAGTTGGTTTTGGAATAATCATTTTGAAATGCTCAGGAGCTTCTTTCATTAAAACTTTAAATCCGGCAATGGCATTTTCACCAACTCCAAAATATTGTCCAACAGTAGTAAGTGCAATATATGAAGTTACCAAACCTCCAATAATTAAAACAGCTACCTGAATAACGTCTGTGTAAGCTACAACTTTCATACCTCCCAAAGAAATAAACAAGGCAAAAACGGCCAGGCCAATCATAATAACATGAAGGTATTCTCCTCCGGCTAAACCGTTGATAGCAACAGCTCCCAGATATAGAATCGAAGTTAAATTCACAAAAACATATAAAAACAACCAGAAAACGGCCATAATCAACGCAGTCGATTCATTATAACGTGTTTTTAAAAATTGAGGCATCGTATAAATCTTATTCTTAAGATATACAGGAATAAACCAAACCGCTACGATGATCAAAGCAATAGCAGCAATCCATTCGTAAGCAGCAACGGCAATTCCTAAAAAGAAACCTTCACCACTCATACCGATAAATTGTTCGGCAGAAATGTTTGAGGCAATCAGAGAAGCTCCAATAGCCCACCAGGTTAAATTTCCTTCAGCCAAAAAGTAGGCTTTAGCATCTTGTTCGTCTTGTTTTCGTTTACGATAAACAGTGTAGCCGTAGACAGAGACTACGATGAAATAAATAATAAAAACCGCATAATCTGCGAAAGCGAGGTTTTGGTTCATTGTTAGTAGTATTTTAAAAATTAGTATAGGTGATTGTTTGTTTAATTTGGTTTAAAAAAACATCATTTAGAAAAATCCCTAAAAAATGTTTTCGCGATTGATATTGATATAAAATGTGATATGTGTTTTTATTTTGTTATTTTTTTATGAAAATAAGAACGAAAGCCAAAAGTAAAATAAATAATTAGAAATACACTACTAACAAATGTGTTTTTTACATTTATGAAAATAATTATTGTTAAATTTAAAAATGTCTTTTCAAAAAATTAAAATCCGGAATTATTTTATACTTAGTTTATAGTGAACATCTGGCTGCTCTCTTAAAATTTCGGCACTTTTTTCAGGAGTAATATCTCTTTGAGATTCTCCTAACATTTCGTAACCTACCATAAATTTTTTAACGGTGGCAGATCGCAATAAAGGCGGATAAAAGTGCATGTGAAAATGCCATTCCGGATGATCTAAACCATCTGTTGGTGCCTGATGAATTCCTGATGAATATGGAAAAGAAGTACTAAATAAATTATCATACTTAATTGTTAATTGCTTTAAAATTTTAGCAAAAGCACGGTTTTCATCAGCTGTAAAATCAGTGATTTTATTAACCGTTCTTTTACTTATAATCATTGTTTCGTAAGGCCATATTGCCCAAAACGGAACCAGCGCCGCAAAATGATCGTTTTCGATAACAATTCGTGTCCCAACTTTTAACTCAGCATGCAGATAATCTTCTAATAGTGTTTTATTATTTTTATCAAAATAATATTTTAAGTTGTTTTGTGTTTTTTCAACCTGAGTTGGCAAAGATGACTGGGCCCAGATTTGTCCATGCGGATGTGGATTGCTACAGCCCATGATGCTGCCTTTATTTTCAAAAATCTGGACATGTTTGATGTACTTAATATTTCCTAAATCGGTATATTCTTTCTGCCAGGTTTTAATAATGTTTTCAATATCATTAACTTCCATTTCAGGAATGGTAAGATCGTGTCTTGGAGAAAAGCAAACTACTCTTGAGATTCCCTGTTCTGGTTCTGCTTTAAAAAAAGTGAATTTAATATCTTCTTCGAAAATAATTTCATCCTGCTTGAGTGCGGCAAAATCGTTTTCAAATACAAAACTGCTCTCATAAGCAGGATTGGTCACTCCGTTTGCACGGACATTTCCCGGACATAAATAGCAGGTTGAGTCATGTTTGGGTAAAATTTCAGTAGAAACTTTCTCTTTTTGTCCTTGCCACGGACGTTTTGCGCGATGAGGTGATACTAAAACCCATTCATTAAGCAAGGGATTAAAACGTCTGTGTGGATCTTCGTTAATGTCAAAATTTTTCATGGTTATTCTTTGTAGTATTAAAGTAGTGTTGTACCGTTTGCGATTTTTACATCGTAAAATTTTAATTCAATCCCAAATGTATTTAAATAAAGATTCGAAAACTTACTTTTTACCTCATTTTCATAACCTTTTTTAATTAAATTTATGGTACAACCTCCAAAACCGCCACCCATTAGTCGTGAACCTATTATAAAATCATCTGTTTTGGCAGTATCGACAAGCATATCAAGCTCTTCACAGCTTACTTCATACTCCTGAGATAAGCCATAATGAGTTTCAAAAAGCAATTGTCCTAAAAGTTTTATATTTCCGCTATCCAGAGCCTCACACGCTCTTATCACACGGTTTATTTCTTTTACTACAAAATGCACTCTTTTAAAAACAACAGGAGTAAATTGATCCTGAATTTTCAAAAGCTGTTCTTCGGTACAGTCTCTAAAACTTTTTATATCAGGGAAATTATTTTTGATAATAATCAGTCCTTTTTCACACTCCATTCTTCGGGTATTATACTCAGATGTAAAAAGGGAATGTTTAACATTACTGTCAAATAAAATCAGTGAATAATCTTTAAAATCAGCATTGTGATATTCAAAATTCAATGTATTGCAATCTAGTTTTATCACTTTATTTTCAAGACCATGCACGCTTGAAAACTGGTCCATGATACCACAATTTATGCCTACCCAGTGTTCTGCTTTTTGTCCTAATAAAGCAATATCCTTTTTTTCAATTTTTAGATTAAAAAGTTCCTTGATCCCAAAAATCATCCCGCACTCTAAAGCTGCCGAAGAAGACAAACCGGAACCAACCGGAATATTACTGCTAAAAACACAATTGAAGCCTTCAAAGGCAAATCCGTTGTCCTGCAATTGTTTTATAACCCCGCGAATATAGTTCGTCCAGACCACATCACTCAATTTAATTTCCTGAGTTAAATTGGCTTCGAACTCTTCATTTAAATCGATAGCAATTATTCTGGATTTTGTAGTGTTGTTTTTTTCGAAGGCAAAACAAATTATTTTATCAATAGCTGCCGGCAAAACATAACCATCATTGTAATCAATATGCTCTCCAATAATGTTTATTCTTCCTGGCGAAAGAACAATTTTTTGCGGAACAGATCCAAAAGATTTCTCAAAAAAAGCAGTAGTATTTTGTATTAAAACGTCATTCATTTTGTATAGTTGAAAAGATAGTAGTGTAAAACTTTTTATATTGTTTTAGCAAATTAGTTTATAGGTTCAAATTTGTAAACGGTCTTTTGATAATATTGTTCCTCTTTTTTCAAAACCGAATTCGGAAAGTGGCTATGATTTGGTGCGTCAGGAAAATTTTGAGTTTCAAAACAAATTCCGCTTGACGGATGATAATCAACACCTTCTTTTCCTTTCAATATCCCAAAACAATTTCCGCCTACATATATATGTACGCTTGGCTGATTGGTGTATAGGCTCATTTGTAAATTATTTCTGGAACTGAATAATTTCGCGACAGCTTGTTTCGAAGACTCAATAACAAATGAATGATCAATTGATAACGGACATTTTTTGGGTGTTCTAAAATCAAAATCATGATTAGATAGCGCTGTAAATTTTCCTGTTGGAATATTGTGAGTATTGGTTTCTAAAATTTTTTCGGCATTAATAAACATGGTTTGATCTAAAACAGTCGAATCATGACCATCCAAATTAAAGTAACTGTGATGTGTCAGGTTAATAATTGTATCTTCTGTTGTTGTTGCTGTATATTCTAATTGTAGTTCATTTTCTTCAGTCAGAGTATAGGTCAAATTAACCTGTAAGGCTCCGGGATAATTTTCATCTAAATTTTCACTTAATAAACTAAATGTAATCGACGAATTGTTACCTGTTGTAATGTTCGACACATTCCAGATCTTTTTTCCAAAGCCTGTATTTCCGCCATGCAGTGCGTTTTCATTATTATTGGTATTGAGCTGGATTTTTTTATCATTTAAAATAAAAGAGCCTTTATTAATACGTCCGGCATAACGGCCAACAGTTGTTCCAAAATAAGGAGCACTTGGAAGTTTGTAAGATGCCAGATAGGATTCTAAAGTATCAAAACCTAAAACAACATCAACAAGGTTGCCATTTGAAACCGGAACTTGTAATGATGTAACAGTAGCTCCATAATTAATGATCTGAACCTTCATTCCGTTTTTATTTGATAAACTAAAAGAAAGAATTTCTTCGTTTTCATGTGTTTTACCAAACAATTTAGCTGTAGATAACTCCTGAAAATGTGATATGTGTTTTATATCCATGCTATTTTTACAAAAAATGAAATCCAAAAATAGAAACATTCTTTAGTTTTACATACCAGTACCTACCAGTTTTTTGTATATTGCACCAAAAATCTATTTTTATGAATATTATTTCAATTCAGAATAATATCGGTTTACCAAAATATAAGCAGATAATTCTCTCAATAGAAAAAGCAATTGAAGAAGAAAAACTCGTAAAAGGTGACCGGCTTCCATCAGTAAATAAAGTTTGTCTTGCCTTTTCATTATCGCGGGATACCGTTTTATTGGGTTATGATGAACTCAAAAAAAGAGGTATTATTTATGCTATTCCCGGCAAAGGATATTATGTTAAAAGCGTCGAAATCACCATAAAACAAAAGATTTTTTTATTATTTGATGAATTAAACAGTTTTAAAGAAGACATCTATAATTCGTTTTTGAAGCATATTGGAAAAAATGTTCAGGTCGATATTTTCTTTCATCATTTTAATCCTCAGGTTTTTCAAAAACTCATAAATGACAGTAACGGAAATTATACCAAATACATTATTATGCCTACAAACTTAAACAATGTGGCCAGTTATATAAAAAACCTACCAGTAAGCGAAGTGATCATACTGGATCAAACCAATCCGGAACTGAAAATATATCCGGCAATCTATCAAAATCATCAAAAAGATATTGTAGAAGGATTGATTAAAGGGAAAGCAAGATTAAGCAAATACAAAAAACTCATTTTGATTTTTCCGGGATTTAGAGAACCACTCGGAATGAAAATTGGTTTTGAAGATTTTTGTATAGAACATCATTTTCAATATGAGATTATTACTGAATTTACCAACAAAGAAATCACATTGGGCGATTTATATATTATACCAAATGATCGTGATTTAGTTCTTGTAATTGAAGATGCCAGAAATAAAAACCTGAAAATAGGAGTTGATTTTGGAATTATATCTTACAATGAAACACCATTAAAAAAAATTGTTGCCAGCGGAATCACAACCATCTCGACCCATTTTGAGATAATGGGAAAGATTCTGGCTGATATGGTTCTTAAAGGAAGTAAAGAACAAATAGAAAATAAATCATCTTTGATTATTCGAAATTCGTTGTAACTATAAATGTTTTTTATAATTGCTGTTTATATCACAATTAAATGTCTTTTTGTTTAAAGATATGCTTGCGTTTTAATTAAAAAAATAAGGAAACAATTTTTTTGTTTTTGTGGAATTATTTTACATACATTTGTAAATGTAAAATATACACTTATAATTTAGTTGGTTTTATTAAAGAGTGTACCTAGGAAGAAACTCTTGAAAAACATAAGACAAAGTAATTTTTAATTCATTAAACAAAAGACAAAAATGAAATTTTTTATAGATACAGCAAATTTAAAAGATATTAAAGAAGCCAATGATTTAGGGGTTTTAGATGGCGTTACCACAAATCCTTCCCTAATGGCAAAAGAAGGAATTACCGGAGCTCAGAATATTTTAGATCATTATGTAAAGATCTGTGATTTGGTAGAGGGTGATGTAAGTGCTGAGGTAATTTCGACGGATTTTGAGGGAATGATTGCCGAAGGAGAAAAGCTGGCCGCCTTACATCCGCAGATTGTGGTAAAAATTCCGATGATAAAAGAAGGTGTAAAAGTAATTCGATATTTTGCGAATAAAGGAATCAGAACCAATTGTACTTTGGTGTTTTCTGCTGGTCAGGCTTTATTGGCAGCAAAAGCCGGAGCAACTTATGTATCACCTTTTATTGGTCGTCTTGATGATGTTTCGACAGACGGAATGGTTTTAATTGAAGACATTAGACAGATCTACGATAATTATGGTTTTAAAACACAAATTCTGGCAGCCTCGGTTCGAAATGTAATGCACATTATTAATTGTGCTAAAACCGGATCTGATGTAATTACCGGACCATTAAGCGCTATTGAAGGTTTGCTCAAACATCCGTTAACGGATATTGGTTTAGCAACATTTTTAGCAGATTACCAAAAAGGAAATAGTTAGATTTTTTTGCCCACTTATTTGGTGGATAAAACGTGTTTTTGCCGGTTATCTTAAAAAATCTGTACCAACCATTTAAATTCTTTCAATCTGTGAGCTAACTGATATAATTTTTAGTTTTTTAATAGTAGTTTTATTGAAGAAAAAACCCTGATAGTTTCTGGCTTTCAGGGTTTTGTATTTTATTGATGAGTAGTTTTCTAATGCAGATTTAGCAGATTTCTTAGTTTGCTTGGCGTGCTGATTTTTACTTCCTGATATCTGCTAAATCTGAGTGAAACTACAGATTTTGCGATTAAAAATTAAAATCTGTGCCAATTTGTTTTATCTGTAAAATCTGTGATAAAACTTATAAATTCAGTACAAAATCGTTAAGTAATTTTTCTTCGTATTTTTCTTTGTTGAAAGTATACAAATAAGATCCTTTTCGGGAAGACTGCATATCTTTTTCATCTAATTTATTTAGAATCTCCAACGAATTGATTTTGCTGATAAAATTACGTTTATCTAATTCTTTACTCAAAATTGCTTCATACAATTCCAGTAATTGACGCATTGTAAATTTTTCAGGAAGCAATTCAAAACCAATTGGTTTAATTGAAGTTCTGTAACGTAATCTTCTAATGGCATAATCAACCATTTCGTTATGGTCAAAAATTAAGTTTGGAGCTTCGGCAATACTGAACCATTGTGCATGATAATTTTTAATCAGTTCGGCATTGTGATTCTCAATATTGATCAAAGCATAATACGAAACAGAAATGGTTCTTTCGACGGGATCACGATCAATTTCGCTGTAAGCGTATAATTGCTCCATATAAATGTCGTTTAAACCGGTATAGGTATTTAAAATTCTGATGGCAGCATCATCTAATACTTCATCTCGTTTTAAAAAACCACCAATTAAAGACCATTTTCCTTTTTCAGGCTCAAAGTCTCTCTTAATTAATAGGATTTTCAACCCCTCATGGTCGAATCCAAAAATGATACAATCTACTGCTAATAAGACTTTATCTGCAGAGCTATAACTGTTTAGCATACTCAATATTTTATTGGTAAATATATAAACTTCCTGATACGTTTCATAATTTATTAATGTAGATTATACACTTACAAAACAACTACTCAAAAATAGAGTTTAAAAAATAACTTTTTGCACAAAAATAACATACAATTTTTCGTTTTATGATTTTTTTAAGACGAAAACAGGATAGTTACAGGATGGTTTTTTAAAAAAATGTATAAAAGAGCGTCAAAAATCTTATGTGTGAATAAGTTTTTATTTACAAATTTAACGTTTTTATAAATGCCAAACTGCTTAAAAACAGTTCGTTTTTAAATTTTTTTTAACGAGTCGTTTTTTGATTAAAAAGTGGCATTTTGATTAAAAGTGTATATTTTACACAAACAACACATAAAAAAAGCTATTTTTTTTGAAAAAACCATTTGTTTTTAAATGTTGATATTACACTTAAATTATGATATGTATTTTTTTTTGCGGTTTTTTTTGCCATATTAATTTGTTTTTGCGGTTTATTTTTAGTTAAATTTACAAATGTATAATCAACACTTATAATTGTACACTAACTAACTTAAACCAACCAATATGATAACAAACCAACAATTATTTCTTTATTGCCATTTTTTATTGCCAAAAAAAGAATGGCTTTTAGCAATAGTAATGCTATTATTTTCTGTTAATCAAATGTCGGCTCAGGGCAAGGTGATTAGCGGAGTTGTTACTTCGGCACAAGATCAGTTGCCTTTGCCGGGTGTTAACATTATGATTAAAGGAACCAAAACAGTCGCTGTGACAGGTTTTGATGGAGAATATACGATTAAAGCGTCACCCAATGATATTTTAGTCTTTTCATTTATTGGATTTCAAAATAAAGAATTAACAGTAGGAAATCAATCTAAACTTGATGCCATATTAAGCGAAGACACTAATAAATTAAACGAGGTAGTTGTAATAGGTTACGGAACACAAAAGAAATCAGATTTAACAGGATCTGTAAGTGTTGTAAATATGGAATCGGCTAAAAAAACAGTAACCTATGATGCCGCAAAAATGCTGCAAGGTCAGGTTCCGGGTGTAACAGTACAGTCATCAGGCGAACCAGGTGGCTTTGTAAATATTAAAATTAGAGGTATTACTTCGTTTAGTAACAACAATCCTCTTTTTGTTATTGATGGTATTATGGTTGATGCTCCTTATGATTTTGCACCGGGAGAAATCGAATCGATGCAGGTGTTAAAAGACGCATCGTCTGCAGCTATTTACGGGGTTCGTGGAGCAAATGGAGTTGTCATTATTACAACCAAAAAAGGAAAGGCAGGTAAAACAGAAGTTAAATTCAAATCAATTGTAGGGCTTCAGAATGTAACTAAAAAATGGGATGTTACAGACCGTTTGGGTTACCAGAAAATTACCAGTGAAGCAGAAAGAAACAGAGATATCAGAGCAGGTGTTCCGGTAAGTATTGCCCCAGGAAACGACCCTACAAGCCCTTCTTATATTTCGAATGTGAATACAGATTGGCAAAAAGAAGCTTTACAGACCGGTGTTGTACAAAATCAGGCACTTACATTTACCGGTGGTGCAGAAAGTATTGCCTATAGCTTTAATGTTGATTATTTCAAGAATACAAGTTATGTAAAAACACCACAGGATTATGAGAGAATATCAACAAACCTGAATTTGAATGGAAAAAAAGGAAAATTCAAATATGGTACAAAAGTCGCTTATACACAATCTGATAAAGAGATTTTTAACGAATACAATGCAGGACAAACTGTAATTAGTGATATCCTGAATGCGGTGCCAACAATGCCGGTTTATGATGCCAACAGACTTGGTGGTTATGGAGGAACAGATAACCTTACACAAAGAGCTATCTCGATGAATCCGATAGGATACAATAATCTGATTACCAACAACGGAAAAAGAAATCGTTTTATTGGAGATATCTGGGGAGAACTTGAAATTGTTAAAGGACTTAAATATAAACTAGATGTAAGTTATGACAGAACAGACTGGGAAACCCGAAAATTTATTCCGCCAAGTGATTTGGGATGGTACTATATTACTACAAACGACGAAGCATCTTTAGATATTAATAACGGAAATGAGTTAAGAACTTTCATGAATAATTTACTGACTTATGAAGTTACTCTGGGGAAACATAAAATAGATGCTCTTGCAGGATGGATTCAGGAAAAAAGAGATCATCATGATTATTGGTCAAGAGGTGTTGGTTACAAACCGGGCGAAATCGCAATGCTTCAATATGCTGATTCAAGAAATGCCAGTGAATATAAATTTACAATTACAGGAGTATCGTATATCAGCAGATTAAATTATGCTTATGATGACAGGTATTTGATACAAGCAAATTTCAGACAAGACAGAACCTCTCTTTTTAGCGAAAAAAATAATTCGGCCAACTTTTATTCTTTTTCAGGAGGATGGAAAATCAGTAATGAGAAGTTCCTGCATTTACCAAGCTGGGTTAGCAATATCAAACTTAGAGGAGGGTATGGAACATTAGGGAACAATACAATTCCGCAGTACTTTTTTGCTTCAACAGTAAATAGTTTTGCCGGCTATGATTTTAATAATGCGCTAGCTCCGGGAACAACTGTAGTAGCAGCACTTGACCCTAATGTAAAATGGGAAAAAACAACCAGTAAAAATATTGCACTTGAATTAGGCTTTTTTGACAATGACTTACAATTTACAGGAGAGTATTTTATAAAAAAATCTACAGATTTACTTTTAGGCGTTCCATTGCCTTATTCTACAGGAGCGTTTCCAGCAAATATCACCACAAATGCAGGAGATATGCAAAACAAAGGTTTTGAGTTTACAGCATCTTACAGCAATCATCATCATAAATTCAAATATGATATCTCAGCTAACTTAGGTACCTTAAAGAATGAAATAACAAAAATTGGTGTTAACGGAAATCCTATTTATGGAGCAGTGTCAAAAACAGAAGTGGGAAGATCTGCAGGAGAACTTTTTGCCTGGGAAGCGATTGGTATTTTTCAAAATGCTGCCGAAGTTGCCGCTTCTCCAAAACAAACAGGTGCTGCACCAGGTGATGTCAAATTTAGAGATGTAAACGGTGACGGAATTATTACAGATGCTGATAGAACTTTTCAAGGCGTAGCAATTCCTAAATATGGTTTTGGGATAAATTTTAGTGCATCTTATTCAAACTTTGATTTCTCTATGTTCTGGCAAGGTAGCGGCGGAAACAAAGTGTTCAATGCAATGTATCGCAATTTGATGGCAGGACAATACGGAAACCATAGTACAGATGAACTTAATTACTGGACGCCAACAAATACAAACACAAACATTCCTGCGCCGGTTATTGGTGATCCTAACGGGAACAGCAGAGATTCTAACAGATTCATTCAAAGTGGTGATTATGTGAGATTGCAAACAATGGAAATGGGTTTCAATATTCCGTTGAAGGATAAATTTATTCAAAAAGCCAGAGTATATGTTAATGGCCAAAACTTGTGGACTATTACAAAATATACCGGATATGATCCTGATTTTAATAGTGATGGATTAATTTCAAGAGGATATGATGCAGGATCTTTTCCAAATCCAAGAACTGTTTCTTTAGGAGTAGAGGTAAATTTCTAAACACCGAACCAATTAAAAACGTATTAAAATGAAATATAAAATATTTAACTATATAGCTATTTTCTTTTCACTGGCTGTGGTAACAACAAGCTGTGTGGATAACGAAGATTTGACTCAACTTGACCCAAATAATAATGCAGTAGACTCATTTTGGAAAACAGATGAAGATGCAATTGAAGGTGTAAATGCAGCTTATGGAAGTTTATTAACAGATGGAACTTATATGAGAAGTACACCACTATTATTAGACGCCAGAGCCGATGATGCCCGTACCAATAGCCCATGGGGTTCTATGTATAATGCAGGTCACTTTAACTCCAATGTTGCCGATGCATCAATCTACGGATGGGCTTTTGAAACCTATTATCAGGGAATTTACCGTGCCAATCAGGTTTTGGCTAATGTGCCTGAGATTGAGTTTAAAGATGCAGCGCTCAAAAACAGAATTTTAGGGCAGGCTTATTTTTTAAGAGGATTGTATCTTTTTCATGCAGTCAATTTATTTAAAAATGTGCCGATACCAACATCCTTAGCAGTATATTATCCGCAAAAAACACAGGCAGAAGGCTGGGAACAGGTTATTGCTGATTTTAAAACTGCAGCTGAACTTTTGCCGGTTTCGTATAATGGTATTTCAGGAATAGACGCAGGTCAAAAAGGGCGCGCTACAAAAGGTGCTGCCTTAGGATATTTAGGAAAAGCGTATTTGTTTACCAAAGATTTTGCTAATGCTAAAACGACTTTCAAACAAGTTATAGATTTGGGAGTTTATTCATTAGTTTCAAACTATCGCGACAATTTCACAACAGCAAACGAAAACAATTCAGAATCTCTTTTTGAAGTACAATTTAGCAGAGATGCAGGTGGAGTTGATTTAGGTTGGGGAGGAGCTCCGGCATCAGGCTGGGGAAAAACTTCGGCAAGAGCCATTACTTATGCGCCAAGAGCTTTTGGGTGGACAGATGTCCAGCCATCATGGGCATTATTTAATGAATTTCACGACGAAAAAACAAAAACAGGAGAACTTGATCCCCGTTTAGATGCTACAATATTTTATAATAAACCGGGTGGAATGAAATTATACGGTAAAGATTTTGCCACTTTCTATGCTTCAAGCCCAGCCGATTTAAATGATATATTTTGTAGAAAATATCAAAATTCTGATGGTGAATTTGCAGACGAATACGATTGGCGATCAGGCATCAATGAACGCTTGTTAAGATATGCTGATATTTTGTTAATGTATGCTGAATGTTTAAACGAAACAGGAGATACTCCGGGAGCTTATGGATACATTCAAATGGTACGAAACAGAGTGGGTTTACCGGATTTGGCTATTACAAAACCAGGAATGACTCAGGATCAGATGAGAGAACAAATTGGTCATGAAAGATTCTTAGAGTTCCCTCTTGAAGGACATCGTTTTGATGATATTCGTCGTTGGGGATGGTTAGAAAATACAGCAAAATTAGCCTGGCTAAAGTCAAGAGACGCTGAGTTTAATTCGTATACAGCAGGAAGAGAATACTATCCGATTCCGCAATTAGAAATGGATAACAATCCAGGAACAAAACAAAACGATAGTTATTAATATTTAGCATGCATAATATCATATGGTAAGCCAAAATTGTCATATGATATTATGCCTTAAAACAGAATTGGAATTCAAGAGCATTAAATTTAACAGTAACTAAAATTATATCACAATGAAAACAATTACAAGTTTGGTTTTATTAGCAGTATTATTAGTAAGTTGTCAAAATGAAGATGTCATAAATCCTTCATCAGAGGGCGCAATTGCGGTTGCAGAAACTCAAAATGCTCAAATTAAAAGCTCAACAGCAAAAACAGTTACAGGAACCGTTCCTTCTCACGATCCGAGTACAATTGTAAAAAGCGGAGTCAATTATTATGTTTTTACAACGGGAGATAATATCCCAATGACCTATTCTACCAATTTAGTAAATTGGACATGGGGAACATCAGTATTTACTTCTACACCAAGTTGGATTACAGGATATGTACCAGGATTTGTAAAAACATTCTGGGCACCGGATGTTGCGTGGTTTAATAACCGTTGGAATATGTATTATTCCTGTTCCACTTTTGGTTCTGCAACTTCTGCAATTGGGTTGGTAACTACGCCGGCAATTTCGCAAAGTGCAGGAACAACATGGACAGACAGAGGCGTTGTAGTTTCGTCGTCTTCATCTTCGGATGTAAATGCAATTGATCCTTCCATATTAGTAGACGGAAGTAATGTTTACATGGCTTACGGTTCTTGGCATGCAGGAATTGGAGTTATTCAAATAAATCCTTCAACAGGAAAAACAACAGGAAGCAGAACAATAGTCGCTGGCGGAAACAGTGCAAGTTGGGAAGCTCCTTGTTTAATCAAAGAAGGAAGTTATTATTATATGTTCGTCAACCGAGGTACTTGTTGCAACGGCGTAAACAGTACTTATTATATTGTAGTAGGACGTTCAACAAGTCCGTTTGGACCGTTTGTTGACAAAAACGGAACAGCATTAACAAACGGTGGCGGAACAACCGTTTTAGCCACACAAGGAAATTATATTGGCCCGGGTCATTTGTCCAGAATTGTTGGAACTCAAAAAGGATCTGTTCATTATTATGATGGAGCCGATAATGGAAATCCTAAACTTGAAATTGTATACTTTACATGGGCATCGGGATGGCCTGCACTTTCTTATTAAAAACACCATTCAGAGGAAAGTTTCATAGCATTCCTCTTCATAACTTAAATAAATATTATGAAAAAAGCACTTTTAATCACATTTCTTATTACTCTTTATAGTCAGGTTAATTTCGCTCAAGGCGGAGTTACTGTAGTAGCCATAAAAAATACTGCCGATGCACCAACGATTAATAAAAACATCTACGGCCATTTTGCAGAACATTTGGGACGTTCTATTTATGGAGGTTTTTTTGTTGGAGATACTTCGAAAATCCCCAATACAAAAGGAGTTAGAAATGATATTATTAAGGCTTTAAAAGAATTAAAAATCCCGAATTTAAGATGGCCTGGTGGCTGTTTTGCCGATACTTATCACTGGAAAGACGGAATTGGACCACAACAAGAAAGACCAACTATTGTAAACAAATGGTGGGGAGGAGTAACAGAAGACAATAGTTTCGGGACACATGATTTTCTAAATATGTGTGAACTCTTGGGAGCTGAACCTTATTTGTCAGGAAATGTAGGCAGCGGAACCGTTCAGGAATTAGCAGATTGGGTTCAGTATGCCAACTTTAGTGGAAAAAGTCCAATGAGTGATTTGCGTAAAAAAAACGGAAGAACTCAACCCTGGAAAGTAAAATTCTGGGGAATTGGAAATGAAGCGTGGGGATGTGGAGGAAATATGACGGCAGAATATTATGCAAATGAATACCGCAAATACGCCACTTTCATGTCAGATTGGGAAAATACAGGAGGAATTACCCGTATTGCATCAGGATCAAACAGCGCCGATTACAACTGGACAGAAGTTTTAATGAAAAACATTCCAATCAATATGTTAGGCGGAGTTGGAGTGCATCATTATGCCGTAATTGATTGGGCTAAAAAAGGAGATGGTGTAAATTTTACTGAAGATGGATATTTCCATACCATGCAATCTGCTTTAAAAATGGAAGAATTGGTGACCAAACATTCAGCTATTATGGACAAATACGATCCGGAGAAAAAAGTAGCCATGATTGTAGACGAATGGGGAGCTTGGTATGAAGTAGAACAAGGAACAAATCCAGGGTTTTTATACCAACAAAATACAATGAGAGATGCCGTTTTAGCCGGAGCAACTTTAAATATTTTCAACAATCATGCTGACAGAGTTCGTATGGCAAACTTAGCACAATGTGTAAATGTTTTGCAAGCCGTAATCCTGACAGATAAAGCAAAAATGATTACGACACCAACGTATCATGTAATGAAAATGTACAGCGTTCATCAGGATGCTAAATTATTACCAATAGATTTTCAGTCACCATTATACACTTTCAACGGAGAATCACTTCCGGCAGTTTCAGCTTCAGCATCAAAAGACAAAAGCGGATTAGTGCATATTTCATTAGTAAATGTTGATGCTAAAAATAAAAATGCAATAGAAATTGATGTAAAAGATCTTGGCGTTAAAAACTTTACAGGAACCATTTTAACATCGGCAAAATTGCAAGATTACAATTCATTCGATACACCAAACAAAATTGTACCAACAGTTTTTAAAGGTTTCGAAAACAAAAAAGGAAAACTTGAAATTACAATTCCTCCTTTCTCAGTAGTGGTTTTAGAAGGAAAATAAAAATCTGAAATGAAAAAATCAAATTCCATTATAAAAATAGCTTCGTATATCGGACTCTTTTTAATTGCAGTTGCAGTGACGAGCTGTTCCAGTGATGATCCTGCAAAGAATCCGGATCCGGTTGTTGATCCGCCTGTTGTGGTCGTTCCTAATGCTTTTCCCGGACCAACTTATGCAGATAATTATACAACAATATCATCTTGGGGAAGCAGAGCACAATGGAATTTAGCCAACGTGCACGATCCATCAGTCGAAAAATGTGGCGACTATTATTATATGTATCAAACTGATGCTTCTTACGGAAATGCAACTGACGGACACGGACATTTTTTTTACAGAAGATCAAAAGACTTAATCAATTGGGAATTTATGGGATCATCAATGACCGAAGCTCCGGCCTGGGTAAAAGATTCTTTGAATAATAAAAGAGCGAGAATGTCTCCGGCATTACCACCAATTACAAATCCTAATTATGGCTATTGGGCGCCTTGCGTTCGAAAAGTGGGAAATATTTACAGAATGTATTACAGTATTGTAGTTACAAATCCAATTGTAGGAACAGATACCAATACTTCCTGGACTGAGCGTGCTTTTATAGGCTTAGCCGAAACAGACGATTTGGCTTCGAATAATTGGACAGATAAAGGAATGGTCGTTTGTTCAGAACCTGACGGCGTAAAAAGTTATGTGAGAAACGGAGGAAATGATTGGGACGCTTATTTCAAATTCAACGCAATTGATCCAAGTTTTATTCAGACACCAGAGGGCGATCAGTATTTAATTTACGGTTCATGGCATTCTGGAATTGCAGCTTTAAAACTGAATCCAGCAACAGGAAAACCGGATAAACTAAAAACAATTGACGATTACGGAGTGCGGATTGCAGGACGCGGAAACGTAAATACAAACCGTTGGCAAGCGCTCGAAGGATCTGAAATTATTTATAATCCGGATACACAATATTATTATTTGTTTCTGGCTTATGACGAATTATCAGTGGCATATAATACACGTGTTGCGCGTTCAAAAAACATTTTAGGACCTTATCAAACTATTACAGGAAGCAGCATTACAAATGGAGCAGAATGTTTTCCGATGCTGACACATCCATACTCCTTTAAAAATCATACAGGTTGGGTTGGAATTTCTCACGTTGGAATTTTTCAAAACCCAACAACCAAACAATGGTTTTATGCTTCTCAGGCCCGTTTACCCGAAGGAGTTTCTGGAATAGCCGTTTCAAATGCGGTTATGATGGGACACGTTCGTGGCATTCAATGGACAGAAGATGGCTGGCCGGTTGTAGAAGCAGAACGTTATGCAGGTGTACCAGCCACAACGATTTCTGATGCCAGTTTTGTAGGAACATGGGAACAAATAACGATGAATTATCAGTACAAAACCATTCAAAAATCAGTAACACTTTATTTAACCGCCGATAAAAAAGTAAGTGGAGATGCAAATGGAACCTGGTCATACGACAGTATCAAAAAAATCCTGACCATAAACGGAGTAAAATGTAATGTAACAGATGCCTGGGATTGGGAATTAGCCACCAGAAAAGTAACGCTAAGTTATTCAGGTTTGACAGGAGCAGGATTACCAGTTTGGGGTAAAAAGATAAATTAAAATTATTTTTTAACACATAGAAACATAGTCCAACAGATCGTATAAAAGACGTTTCACTCGCATCAACACACATAGCTATCTGTATTAAAATTAAGTGGAACGCCTTTTTTTAACATCAAAATTCTATGACTCTATGTGTTAAAATAAAATAAAACAACACATTACAAATAAAACAATGAAAAATATAGTATCACTTTTAGTTTTGCTTGTCTTCTGTCAAACAGTTCAAAGTCAAATTGATTCCACAAAATTCAACAATCCCATTATCAAAGATCGATATACAGGAGATCCTGCGGCATTGGTTTATAAAGATAGAGTCTATTTGTACGCAGGTCATGACGAAGCTCCAAATGATTTTAATTTTTATAAAATGAATGAATGGGTTGTATATTCTTCATCAGATATGAAAAAATGGGAATCACATCCGGTACCCTTAAAAGTAACTGATTTTGCATGGGCAAAAGGTGATGCGTGGGCTTCGCAGGTAATTGAAAGAAATGGAAAATTCTATTGGTATGTAACCGTTGAACATGGTTCTGTTCCTGGAAAATCTATTGGAATTGCAGTTTCAGACAGTCCAACAGGACCTTTTAAAGATGCTTTAGGAAAAGCCTTGATTACGAACGATATGACAAAATTTACCGATATAAGCTGGGATGATATCGATCCAACGGTTTATATCGATTCCGATGGACAAGCCTATTTGTTTTGGGGAAATACCGCTTGTCATTTCGCCAAATTAAAAGAAAACATGATCGAACTCGACGGACCAATTCACCATATCGATTTACCGTATTTTACAGAAGCACCTTGGATTCACAAACATAAAAACTGGTATTATTTATCATACGCCTATGAATTTCCGGAGAAAATCGCCTACGCCATGAGCAAGTCCATTACAGGTCCGTGGGAATTCAAAGGAATCTTAAATGAATTGGCCGGAAACAGTAATACCAACCACCAATCGATAATAGATTTTAAAGGACAATCATATTTTATTTATCACAACGGAGCATCAATTCCAAACGGAGGAAGTTTCAGAAGATCCGTTTGTGTAGACAAATTATACTATAACAAAGACGGAACAATGAAACGTGTCGTGATGACATCAGAAGGGATTCAGTAAATAGTTTTCAAAATAACAGAAAAAAAACATCAACTTATGAAGTTTTACAAAAACATAAAATATGCACTTTCTGTTTTTATGATGCTGACAGCTTCAGTTTCCTTTGCGCAGGAAATTGTCGTTCACGATCCAGTTGTCATCAAACAAAAAGACACCTATTATTTATATTGCACCGGAAAAGGAATCAGTGTTTTTAGTTCGAAAGATTTAAAAAACTGGAATCCCGAGCCACAAGTTTTTAAAGATAAACGAACTTGGGCAGATGGCGTTGCGGCCGATTTCAAAAACCATATTTGGGCACCGGATATTTCATGGCATAACAATGTATATTATCTATATTATTCTGTTTCGGCTTTCGCCAAAAATACTTCGGCAATTGGCGTGGCGACCAATACAACCTTAGATCCAAAAGATAAAAAATACAAATGGGTCGATCAGGGAATTGTCATTCAATCGCAACCCAATCGTGATATGTGGAACGCCATAGATCCGAATTTAATCTTCGATGAAAACAATACGCCTTGGTTATCTTTTGGTTCTTTTTGGGAAGGATTAAAAATGGTGAAATTAAATCCCGATTTAAAATCGATCGCTCAGCCACAGGAATGGCATACAATTTCAAAACGCAAAAGAACCTTCGAATTATCAGATTCAGATCCGGGCGATGGCGCACTCGAAGCACCTTTTATCTTTAAGAAAAACGGCTATTATTATCAGTTTCTTTCCTGGGATTTATGCTGCCGCGGAGAAAAAAGCACCTATAAAGTCGTTGTGGGAAGATCTAAAAATGTAACCGGACCTTATGTCGATAAAGACGGAAAACTATTAACCGAAGGTGGAGGAAGCATTGTTGTTCAGGGCGATGAAAATTACTTTGGCGTAGGCCATAATAGCGCTTATACATTTGATGGAAAAGATTATATTTTTTACCATGCTTACGAAAAGAAAACCAACGGAACACCAAGATTAGTGGTCAAAGAAATACAATGGGACAGTGATTTATGGCCCGTTTTAAAATAGAATATTACAAACAATGAAAAAATATACTTTCCATATCCTAACGATTTTTCTATCATTTTTGATCTTTATTTCCTGTAAAGAAACGAAGAACAATGTCGTACAATCGACTAAAACTTCTGTTCTAAAAGCAGGTTACGAAATTGAACCCGTAAACATTCAAAATGTAAAACTGACCGATTCTTTTTGGTTGCCTATTATCAAAAGAGTGCAGGAAATTACGATTGCATACGCCATCCAAAAATGTAATGAAGAAGGGCGTTTTGAGAATTTTTTAATTGCCGGAAAACAAAAAACAGGAGAAGTCAGAGGGCAAATGCCTTTTGACGATACCGATGTTTACAAAATTATCGAAGGTGCATCGAATACTTTAATCTCTGCTCCAAACCCAAAACTGGATCGTGTTCTGGATTCGTTGATTGCCATTGTAAAAATTGGTCAGGAAAAAGACGGTTACTTAACGACGTGGAGAACTATAAATCCGGCAAAACCGCCAGCGCCGTGGGTTCCTGTTATTGAAGGAAAACGTTGGGAATCATTACAAATCAGTCATGAATGCTACAATGCAGGACATTTGATCGAAGCTGCGGTTGTGCATTATGAAGCAACCGGAAAAAGAAATTTCCTTGATATTGCCATCAAAAATGCAGATCTGTTTGTAAAAACTTTTGGCGATAAACCAGGTCAGGTAAAAGGCGTTCCGGGACATCAGATCATAGAAACGGGTTTGATTAAATTGTATCAAATTACCGGAAAAGAAGCGTATCTAAAACTGGCGAAATACTTTCTGGATAATCGCGGAAACCCGAACAATCATAAATTATATGGCGAATATGCACAGGATCATATTCCGGTGGTACAACAAAATGAAGTGGTGGGTCACGCCGTAAGAGCCGTTTATATGTATGCGGGAATGACAGATATCGCCGCCATGACAAAAGATAAAGGTTATACTGATGCCGTAAATAATTTGTGGAGCAATATGGTCAACAAAAAAATGTACATCACAGGCGGAATTGGTTCCAGACATGAGGGAGAAGCTTTTGGAGCCAATTACGAGTTACCAAACTTAACGGCATACAACGAAACCTGCGCTGCGATTGGCGATGTATATTGGAATCACAGATTGCATAATTTATATGGAAAATCAGAATATTTTGATGTAATCGAAAGAACGATGTACAACGGATTAATCTCCGGAATTTCATTAGACGGAAAAGAATTTTTCTATCCCAATGCCTTGGAATCCAATGGTGTTTTCAAATCAAACAGAGGATCTTGTACCCGTCAGGCGTGGTTTGATTGTTCGTGTTGTCCAACAAATTTAATCCGATTTATTCCGTCGATTCCGGGATTGATTTATTCAAAATCAAAAGAGGTGCTTTATGTCAATTTATATGCTTCAAACAACGCATCATTCGCTTTAGGAAAAACCGATTTACAAATTTCTCAACAAACCGGATATCCCTGGAACGGAAAAGTAAATATTTTGGTTAACCCGAAAAAAGAAAGTCAATTCACAATTAAGTTGAGAGTTCCGGGTTGGGCAAGAAATGAAGTTTTACCGGGCGATTTATATTCTTATAAAAAAGCATCCACTGAAAAAGCAACCATTAATTTAAACGGGGAAACTTTAGCCCTTCAACCACAAGACGGTTATTTCACGATTACAAGAAGTTGGAAAAAAGGCGATAAAATCAACCTTAATTTCCCAATGGAAGTTCAGGAAGTAGAAACAAATGCAAAAGTTGAAACCAATAAAAACAAAGTTTCTTTAGAATACGGTCCAATCGTTTATGCCGTAGAAGAAATCGACAACAAAAACAATTTCGATAAAATAAATGTAGCTGCCGGAGATACTTTCAAAGTAAAAAAAGAAGCCAATTTATTGCAAGGCGTAAACGTCATCGAAAATTCAAAATTCAAAGCCATTCCCTATTACAGTTGGTCAAACCGAGGAGTAGGAAAAATGAAAGTTTGGTTGGATTATAAGAATTAAGAGCAAAGAAGAAAGAAAATAGAAGAAAGATAATGGCGCAGATTAAAGGCTGAAAAAGTTCCGGAGGAAGGATTTATATTGTAGAGACGGATTTCAATCCGTCAGACATATAACATAAAAAATCTGCTTAAATCAGCAAAATCTGTGTGAAACAAAAAAATAAAAATCCGTTTTAACCCGCGTCATTCGTGTACCATTAAAACACATTAATTATAAAAAAATGAAGTCCAATTTAATTACCAAAATTACCCTTTGTGGTTTATTGCTGAACGGCTTTTATGCTTCGGCACAAAAAAATAATCTTCAGGTTGACGTTGCCAAAACGATTACCAAAATTGAACCAACGATGTACGGAGTGTTTTTTGAAGACATCAATTTTGCTGCCGATGGAGGTTTGTATGCCGAAATGATCAAAAACAGATCGTTTGAATTTGAAATGCCAATGATGGGATGGAACGAACCCAACAGCGACCGACACAAACTAAACCTTCAATCCGGAATTGCGAATATCATTCAGTATTCCCAAAAAGGAACCAATCATAATTATTGTCGAGTTACAATTAACGATGCAAATGGTTACGAATTGATTAATGAAGGTTTCAGAGGAATGGGAATCAAGAAAGATTTACATTATAATTTGTCTTTGAAAGCTTCACAATTATCAGGAAATGTTTCGAAGATAAAAATCCAATTCATTGATAAAAATAAAACCGTTTTAGGTGAAACTTCGATTACGCCAACATCAAAAAACTGGACTAATTACACCGCACAATTAACCGCAACGGTAACAGAAGCAAAAGCACAAATCAGAATCACTTTTGAAGGAACAGGAGTTATTGATTTAGATGCGATTTCATTGTTTCCGGAAGATACATGGAAAGGAAGAAAAAATGGAATGCGTGCAGATTTAGTACAATTATTATACGATTTGAAACCTGGATTTTTACGTTTTCCTGGCGGATGTATTGTTGAAGGAAAAACTTTGGCATTGCGTTACCAATGGAAAAAATCGATTGGAAATGTTGAAGACAGAGAAACGATGATCAACCGTTGGAATACCGAGTTTGCGCACAAATTGGCACCGGATTATTTCCAGAGTTTTGGATTAGGATTTTTCGAATACTTCCAGCTTGCCGAAGATATTGGTGCTTCACCGTTGCCTATTTTAAGTTGCGGAATGGCGTGCCAATTCAATACAGGAGAATTAGTTCCGATGGATCAAATCGATCCTTATGTGCAAGATGCTTTAGATTTAATTGAATTTGCAAATGGCGATCAAACTACAGCTTGGGGAAAAGTTCGTGCCGACATGGGACATCCAAAACCCTTCAATTTAAAATTCATCGGAGTTGGAAATGAGCAATGGGGACCGGATTATATCGAGCGTTTCAAAGTTTTTCAAAAAGCGATCAAATCAAAATATCCAAACATCACAATTGTTTCGGGAACAGGGCCTTTTCCTGACGGAGATTATTTTGATTACGGGATGAAAGAACTTAAAAAACTGAATGCAGAAGTTGTCGACGAACATTATTATAAAGATCCGGCCTGGTTCCGTAAAAATGTGACTCGTTATGATAATTACGATCGTAAAGGACCAAAGATTTTTGCAGGAGAATATGCTGCGCAAAGTGTGGCGATTGCAAGTCCGGATAATAAAAACAACTGGGAATGTGCTTTCTCTGAAGCCGCTTTCATGACCGGAATGGAGCGTAATGCTGAGGTAGTTCATTTAACTTCTTACGCACCTCTTTTGGCTCACGTAGAAGGCTGGCAATGGACGCCTGACATGATTTGGTTTAACAATTTACAATCCTATGGAACGCCAAATTATTATGTTCAGAAATTATTCTCAAACAATAAAGGAACCGATTTAATCAATATTACAAAAGACGGAAAAGCAGTTACCGGACAAAATGATTTGTTTGCATCGGCAGTAAAAGATGTGAATTCTAAAGAAGTAATCCTGAAAATTGTAAACACTGCAGCAACAGCTCAAAATGTTTCAATTGATGTAAAAGGAGCCAAATTAGATGCAAAAGGAACAGCAATAATTTTAAAAGGAGATGGCATAAATGATGAGAATTCTTTTGAGTCTCCAACGAAAATTAGTCCAAAAGAAAGCGAATTTAAAGTAAACGGAAACAAGGTTCAATATGATTTTCCGGCATACTCGGTTACTGTTTTGAAAATTAAGTTGAAATAATCGCAACAGAATAAATGTATCACCAACATTTATTTTTTGTTTTGAGCTTAAACTCTTGTTTTGATGCATTATTTATAAAAATGCAAGCCTCTGTTTTTGTTAAGTGTTTATTGTACACTTATAAAGTATTTATAATTATATTTGTCATTATTATAAAATGAATTTCGAATGAAAAATTACGTTATAGGATTGGACTACGGAACAGATTCTGTTCGGGCGATGTTGATAGACACTGAAGATGGAAAGGAATTAGCATCTAATGTTTCTCATTATAAAAGATGGAAAAACAAGCAATATTGTGACGCATCGATAAATCAATTTCGTCAGCATCCTTTAGATCATATTGAAGGTTTGGAAATTACCATTCAAACAGTTATAAAAGAGAGTAAAGTTGATCCTTCTCTAGTACGCGGAATTTGTATTGATACTACAGGATCTTCTCCGGTTCCCGTAACCAAAGAAGGAATTCCACTGGCTTTGACAAAAGGTTTTGAGGAAAATCCGAATGCGATGATGGTGCTTTGGAAAGACCACACATCCATAAATGAAGCAAACGAAATCAACGAACTGGCGGTAAGCTGGGGCGGAGAAAACGTAACCAAATATGTAGGCGGAATTTATTCATCAGAATGGTTTTGGGCAAAAATCCTGCACATTGCCAGAGAAGATGAAGCGGTTCGAAATGCAGCGCACACCTGGATGGAGCACTGCGATTTAATGACATACTTATTAATAGAAGACAAAGATTTAAAAACATTTAAAAGAAGCCGTTGCGCTGCAGGTCACAAAGCGATGTGGCACGAAGACTGGAATGGTTTGCCACCGGCAGAATTCTTAGGAAAATTACATCCATATTTGGCAACACTTCGCGGTAATCTTTATGATGAAACCTATACATCTGATTTAGTTGCCGGAAATTTAAGCAAAGAATGGGCAGAACGTTTAGGGCTTTCTACAGATACAGTTGTAGCCGTAGGAACTTTCGATGCACATTCAGGAGCTGTTGGAGCTAAAATTGGAGAAAATACTTTAGTTCGCGTTATGGGAACTTCAACCTGCGATATTTTGGTTGGTTCTTATGATGAAGTAGGAACCAAAACCGTTCGTGGAATCTGCGGACAAGTGGACGGATCTGTAATTCCGGGCTTTATTGGTTTAGAAGCGGGACAATCTGCTTTTGGCGATTTATTGGCTTGGTACAAAGAATTATTATTGTGGCCAACGGATCATTTATTGACTTCATCTTCTGTTTTAACAGATGCTCAAAAAGAACAATTAAGAGAAGAATTCAGCGATAAACTAATTGTAGAATTGACAAAAGAAGCAGAGAAAATTCCAGTTTCGGATAGTCTTCCAATTGCTTTAGACTGGATCAACGGACGTAGAACTCCAGATGCCAATCAGGAATTAAAAAGCGCAATTTCGAATTTATCTTTAGGAACAAAAGCGCCACATATTTTCAAAGCTTTGGTAAATGCCATTTGCTTTGGAGCGAAAAAAATCGTGGATCGTTTTGAAGAAGAAGGGGTAAAAATTGACAGCGTAATCGGAATTGGCGGTGTTGCCCGTAAATCGCCTTTTATCATGCAGACTTTGGCAAACGTGTTAAACAAGCCCATTAAAATTGCAGCTTCAGACCAGACTCCTGCTTTAGGAGCGGCAATTTATGCAGCCGTTGCAGCAGGAATTTATCCGAATGTAATTGAAGCAAGCCAAAAAATAGGAAGTGATTTCGACGGAGAATATTTCCCTCAATTAGATAAAGTAGCAGCGTATCACAAATTGTTAATCGCTTACGATCAATTAAGTGCTTACGAAGACCCAACTATTAAAATTCCGCAACATGAGTTCTCTTTATAAAGATTTAAAACAAGAATGTTATGAGGCCAATATGCAGTTAAATGCATTGAATTTGGTTGTATATACTTTCGGAAACGTGAGTGCTGTGGATCGAAAAAATGGTGTTTTTGCCATTAAACCAAGTGGAGTTCCTTATGAAGATTTAAAACCCGAAGATATTGTGATTGTCGATTTTGATAATAATATTATAGAAGGTTCTATGCGTCCGTCATCAGACACAAAAACGCATGCTTATTTATATAAAAACTGGCCAAATATTGGAGGAGTTGCACATACACATGCGACATATTCGGTGGCTTGGGCACAATCACAAAGAGATATTCCAATTTTCGGAACTACGCATGCCGATCATTTAACGGCTGATATTCCGTGTGCGCCACCGATGGCAGATTCACTTATCGAAGGAAACTACGAACACAATACCGGAATTCAGATTTTGGATTGTTTCAAAGAAAAAAATCTTTCGTATGAAGAAGTGGAAATGGTTTTAATCGGAAATCACGGTCCGTTCGCCTGGGGGAAAAACGCAGCAAAAGCAGTTTATAATAGTAAGGTTCTTGAAGTTGTAGCCGAAATGGCGTACCTCACTTTACAAATAAACCCAAACGCACCAAGATTAAAAGATTCCCTAATAAAAAAACATTACAATCGTAAACACGGTAAAGACTCGTATTACGGACAGTAGTTTAGATAAAAGAAAATAGAATAAAGAGGCAAGATTTTCGAAGTTTTCGAAACTTGAAACAAAAATAATAACAATTCAGGATTTTCAGTTTCCAACAACTTGACTCGAGAGCTATGCTCGAACAGGCGAAGCAAACCTGAAACTTGAAACAAAAAATAACAAAAAGAATGATAGATATATCTCAAAAAGAAGTTTGGTTTGTAGTAGGAAGCCAGGAATTATACGGTGAAGAAACACTTAGAAAAGTAGCAGAACATTCACAATTAATTGCAAAAGGATTAGATGCATCTTCTAGTATACCGGTAAAAGTGGTTTATAAAGATGTAGTAAAATCTCCTGCTCAAATATTAGAGGTTTGTTTAGCAGCAAACACGGCTAAAAACTGTATTGGAATTATTGCATGGATGCATACTTTTTCGCCAGCTAAAATGTGGATTGGCGGATTAAGTATTCTAAAGAAACCATTATGTCATTTACATACACAATACAACGCTGAAATTCCGTGGGGAACTATCGACATGGATTTTATGAACCTGAATCAATCGGCACACGGAGATCGTGAGTTTGGTTTTATCATGTCAAGAATGCGTAAAAAACGTAAAGTAGTGGTAGGACATTGGGAAGATCCTCGCGTTTTAAACAAATTGGGAGTCTGGACAAGAGTCGCTCTTGGTTGGGATGAACTTCAAAACTTAAAAGTAGCTCGTATTGGAGACAATATGCGTGAAGTTGCTGTAACGGAAGGAGATAAAGTTGAAGCTCAAATACGTTTCGGAATGTCAGTGAACGGTTTTGATTCATCAGATGTTACTAAATATATTGAGAAAGTTACAGACAAAGAATTAAATGATTTATTGGCTGTTTACGAACAATCTTATACTTTGACTGATGCTTTAAAGGAAGGCGGAGCGCAAAGAAGTTCATTAGCGGAAGCGGCAAAAATTGAATTAGGTTTAAGAGCTTTCCTTGAAGAAGGAGGTTTTGGAGCTTTTACAGATACATTTGAAAATTTAGGTGTTTGGAAACAATTGCCTGGAATTGCAACACAAAGATTAATGGCCGATGGTTACGGTTTTGGTGGAGAAGGAGACTGGAAAACGGCTGCAATGGTTCGTGCTTTAAAAGTAATGAACGTGGGTCTTGAAGGGGGAACATCTTTTATGGAAGATTACACTTATCATTTCACGCCTCAAAAATCGTATGTTTTAGGATCGCACATGCTAGAAATTTGTCCATCAATTGCAGATGGAAAACCTTCCTGCGAAGTACATCCGTTAGGAATTGGAGGGAAAGAAGATCCGGCTCGTTTGGTGTTTAATTCACCTGCAGGAGCTGCAATCAATGTGTCATTAATTGATATGGGAAATCGTTTCCGTTTGATCGTAAACGAAGTTGAAGCGGTTAAACCAATGGCAGATTTACCAAAATTACCGGTAGCGAGAGTTTTATGGGATTGTAAACCAAACCTTGATATCGCAGCAACTGCCTGGATTTTGGCCGGAGGAGCGCATCATACGGTATATAGCCAGGCCATCACAACAGAATATATGGAAGATTTTGCCGATATCGCCGGAATCGAATTATTGGTTATTGATGAAAAAACTACCGTAAGAGAGTTTAAAGATAAAATCAATGCTAATGAAGCGTACTTTCATTTGTTTCAACACGGACTTTAATATAGTCAAAAGTCTAATGTCATAAAGTCCTAAAGATTTAGTTACTTTGAAGCAATTGACTTTGAGACTTTCGACTTTAAGACTTTACTAACTTAAAAATTATTATTTATGAATGTATTAAAACGTTGTGTTTTTGGAATCAGCCTGTTAAGTTTGACGGCAATTTCAGTTCAATGCAAAAATGATAAAAAAATGGATGACGCTACAGTTTCTTCAGATCAAAAAGCAACAGTTACAATCGAAAAATCTTCTTACGGAACCACTGCAAAAGGAGAGAAAGTCGACAGTTATAAACTGAAAAACCAAAATGGGATGGAAGTTGATATCATTACTTTTGGTGGAAGAATTACAGATTTAAAAGTTCCTAATAAAGACGGTGTTTCTGAAAACGTAGTAATCGGATTTAATTCTTTGGCACAATACGAAAAAGAAAATCCATTCTTCGGAGCTTTGATCGGAAGATATGGAAACCGAATTGCGAAAGGGAAATTTTCGCTTGACGGAAAAGATTATCAACTAGCTATCAATAATGCTCCAAATGCTTTGCACGGTGGACCGAAAGGATATTTTAATGTGGTTTGGAAAGCTGATGAGGTAAAATCCGGAGCAGAAGCTACATTGAAATTATCGTATTTAAGTAAAGATATGGAAGAAGGTTATCCAGGAAATTTACAGGTTTATGTAACGTATACGCTAACAAATGATAACGAATTAGAGGTTCTTTATGAAGCAACTACTGATAAGAAAACAGTTGTAAACCTTACGCAACATTCGTATTTCAATTTATCAGGAGATTTTACAAAAACAATCTTAGATCACGAATTGACTTTGAATGCTGATAAATTAGTTCCGGTTGATGCGACTCTTATTCCAACTGGAAAATTAGAAGATGTTGCCAATACGCCTTTCGATTTCAGAACGCCAAAATTAATTGGAAAAGATATCGAAGTGAAAAATGAACAATTAGAAAGAGGAAAAGGTTACGATCATTGCTGGGTATTGAACAATCCTGAAAAAGGAAAAACAATCATTGCAAAAGTATATCACGCAGCAAGCGGAAGACTGATGGAAATGACAACTGACGAACCTGGAATTCAGTTTTACTCCGGAAATTTCCTTGACGGAACTTTACCAATGCCTAAGGGTGGAACATATGCTCACAGAACTGGGCTTTGTTTAGAAACAGAACATTATCCGGATTCTCCAAATCAGAAAAACTTCCCAACAACGGTTTTAAACCCGGGAGAAAATTATAAAACTAAAACTGTTTTTAAATTCTCAGTTAAAAAATAGTTTTTAGAATTTGTTTACTAGTTCAATTCTCTGAAAAACCTCGAAAGTGATATGCTTTCGAGGTTTTTTATATTTAGTAATGTAGATAAAAATTATAAATTAAAAAAAACATTCTTATCTTCGATTAATCTATTGTGGGTAGCGTTTTTAATTATAAAGTTAGACTATGACAAGAAAAAATGAAATCTTAGCATTTATAGAGCAAGCAGATGAAAATATTATTTTAGAACTTTATAATAAAGCCTACAAAAGTTTAGAAGAACTAAATGCTAAAGTTGATAAATATTCTATTTATCTATCTTTAATAGTACTTCTCTTTTTTATTTCAACAAATTTAAAAGTAGACACTTTGCAAATAGGCCCAATTTCAATAAAAAACACTTCAATTGTAACAACGATTCTTCCCTTACTCTATTTCGCATTTATTTTTAATATTCTCGTAATGGTGATGCACAAAAGTGAACTTTACTTTGCTGTAAAACTTTTAGGAGAAAGAATTTATAAAAACGATTACAAACTTTCTAATATGCATGATTTTCAGAACAATTTTATAAATCGAATTTCTTTACCTTTTTCTTATTCTTCTTTTGGAAGAGAAATTGTAATGAAAAATGATGGGATTTTAGGTAATCTATTTGGAATTATTGTTGTGCTTCCATCTTTATTAGTAATACTGTCTATTTTTGTTATTGGATTTTTTATGCTTACTGATTTATGGAATTTATATTATGATACTTTAATTGGAAAGATATCTTTTTGGGGTTGTATCTGGGGAGTTTTATTTATTTTTTTTATAATTAGAAATTGGTCTAAATTTTTGAATGGTGAAAAATTAAATATTTAGACATTTTCGGACTTGAAAAAACTAAAATGATATCAAAACATCTATTCAAAGCAGCGCTAAATTGGACTTTAAAAAAAGAAGAAGATTCAACTTTAAAAATTTATAGCAAAAGTCATCAAATTAAAATTGAAGAAAAACCAGTTTTAGATGTTTCGGCAGCTAAACCATTCAAAGGCGATCCTTCATTATATAATCCGGAAGATTTATTGTTGAGCAGTTTGGTTTCCTGCCACATGATGTCATATTTATATGTCTGCTCTCAAAACGGAATAGAAGTCCTCGAATATTCAGACAACTCCGAAGCAACCCTCGAAGTTTCTCCAGACGGAAGCGGACGTTTTACAGAAGTACGATTAAAACCAAAAGTAAAAATCTCAAATCCTGATAAAATAGAATTAGCAGTAGAGTTGCATACAAAAGCAAATCAATTGTGTTTTATTGCTAATTCATGCAATTTTCCTGTTTTGCATGAAGCGAGTTGTGAGGCTTGAAAATAGTCTAAAACTTCCTTTTTTGATAAGGTGTTCCTTCGTTGTCTTCACAATGACTTTTAAGGCTTAAAAGAAACATGGCCCAGTTATAATTACACCATTGATAAAATTCGGTTAGTTCGCGCCAATCAAAATGTTTAAGGACGATTGCAGTTTTTCCGTTTTTCTCTGTCAGGTCGAATGAAATTTTTGTTCCAATCCATTCCGGGTCAGAGTCAACGCATTCCCAAAGTATTCTTTTGTTTGGAGATAATTCGATTATTTTCATTTTTGTGAGATCGTCGTCTCCAAAACCAAACTCATTTACAAAACCAACTTCAGGTTTCACAACCAGTTCCTCTGTCCAAACAGCGCCAAGGCCTGCTTGTGTTGTTAGTGCTTTATAAACATCTGCGATTGGTGATTTGATATAATTGATATGTTCTATTTTTTCCATTTTATAACCAGTTCTAAGTTGTAAATATAAAGTTAGAGATTTTTAAGTGATTCTAAAAGAGGTGATAAAAATAAAAAAATAGTTTTATTAAAGAAGTATAAAGCCAAAAAAACCTCGAAAGGAATGCTTTCGAGGTTTTTTATGTAAATAAAGTTTGCGAGGAATTACACAAATAAGCACGAATTGACCTCTTCATTTTGTGATTCCAAATGACAACATCGTGTTTAAACTTTGAGATGCGAGATTAATTCATTCCAGTTTAAAAAGACTTAATTTAGCAATAGAAAAATTACATATACAATGGAACATCTATTTAAAGTAGAAGCAGATTGAACCTCCAATCAAATCCAACAAAATTCAACGAAGCGATTTTACAGTAAAAGTCATCAAATTAAAATTGAAGGAAAACCAGCTTTAAATGTGTCAGCAGCAAAAGCTTTCAAAGGCGATCCCGAATTATACAATCCCGAAGATTTGCTTTTGAGTAGTTTGGTTTCCTGCCATATGATGTCTTATTTATATGTCTGCTCTCAAAACGGAATAGAAGTTTTAGAATATTCAGATAAAGCCGAAGCAACACTCGAAGTTTCTCCTGATGGAAGCGGTCGCTTTACAGAAGTTCAGTTAAACCCTAAAGTAAAGATTTCAAATCATAATAAAATAGAGTTAGCACTAGAATTGCATACAAAAGCAAATCAATTGTGCTTTATCGCGAACTCGTGCAATTTTCCTGTTTTGCATAATGCGAGTTGTGAGGTTTGAACCATATAAGTTATTTTTTTGGCTTCTGAGATTTTTTGAACACTTACAAAATAGCGAAATTATTTTAATTTAAATCCTTTGTTTCGAATGATTTAAGGGGGTATAAATGAAAGGCATATTAGCTTATAAAAGTCATAGACATAGTATATAGTTTTATTCTTTGTTTTAAGCAAGAGTCTTAAAGCTGTTAGTTTTATGCTGGTAAAGGGGGGTCTGATGAAGTAATTAACTGCGGCAGAAAAGGATTTCGGTTTCTATCGAAACTCTTCTGAAGCTTTTTATAAGTACTATATATAAGGAGTGTAATTGTAAAAACAAATTTAGATGTCTTCTAGAA
>Ga0194135_10000093_pt1 | contig 48813 bp, 43 predicted proteins | sample LitLau_LLRF_2013_FD_134024 | JGI IMG/M metagenome (GOLD analysis project Ga0194135, IMG submission 134024) | Freshwater sediment microbial communities in response to fracking from North America - Little Laurel Run_MetaG_LLRF_2013 (version 2) | ecosystem: Environmental > Aquatic > Freshwater >...
CGGCAGCGACAGCTTCACCTACACCGCCACCAACGCCAGCGGCACCTCCAGCCCGGCCACGGTGACCATCACCGTCAGCGCGCCGAGCATCAGCCTGAGCCCCGGCTCCCTGAGCAACGGCACCGTCGGCACGGCCTACAGCGCCAGCCTCAGTGCTTCCGGCGGCGCCGCGCCCTACAGCTATACGATCACCGCCGGCACCCTGCCCACCGGCCTGAGCCTGAGCACCAGCAGCGGTGCAATCAGCGGCACGCCGAGCGCCAGCGGCACCTTCAACATGACCGTCACCGCCACCGACGCCAACAGCGCCACCGGTTCCCAGGCCTACTCCATCACCATCGGCGCCCTGGCACCGGTGGCCGGCGCGGTCAGTGCCACGGTCGCGGCCACCAGCAGCGCCAACCCGATCACCCTCAACATCAGCGGTGGCGCCGCCACCAGCGTCGCCGTGGCCAGCGCCGCCAGCCATGGCACCGCCACCGCCAGCGGCACCAGCATCACCTACACCCCGACTGCCGGGTTCTCCGGCAGCGACAGCTTCACCTACACCGCCACCAACGCCGGCGGCACCTCCAGCCCGGCCACGGTGACCATCACCGTCAGCGCCCCCACCCTGGTACTGACTCCGGCATCCCTGGGTGCCGGTACGGCGGGCAGCGCCTACAGCGCCACCCTCAGCACCACCGGCGGCAGCGCGCCCTACACCTACAGCATCAGCAGCGGCAGCCTGCCGGCGGGCCTGAGCCTGAACACCGCCAGCGGACTGATCAGCGGTACGCCCACCACCAGCGGCACCAGCAACCTGACCATCACCGCCACCGATGCCAACGGCGCTACCGGCTCCCAGGCCTACTCGATCACCATCGCTGCGGTGGCGATCAGCGTGCCGGCCACCAGTCAGATCCTCGCGGCAGGCCAGTCGGCCACCGTCGACCTGACCCAGGGCGCCACCGGCGGCCCGTTCACCCAGGCCGTCCTCGGCTCGGTCACCCCGGCATCGGCCGGGCGGGCGATGATGATCGGCCGCTTCTCGATGCGCTTCGTGCCCTCGGCGGCCTTCGCCGGCACCGCTGTGGTCAGCTTCAGCCTGCAGAACGGCGGCGGCGCCAGCGCCGCGAGCACCGTCAGCTTCATGATCCAGGAGCGCCCGGACCCGACCAAGGACGCGGAGGTCATCGGCCTGCTCAACGCCCAGACCCGCGCCGCCGAGCGTTTTGCCAGCACCCAGATGGACAACTTCAACCGGCGCCTGGAGCAACTGCACCAGATGAGCTGCGAGCGCAATTCGTTCAATGCCAGCTTGCGCAAGGAAGGCCGCGACGTGCCGCTGGGCGAGATCGCCAAAGCCGTCCAGGACCAGCTGGGAGGCAGCGCCAACCAGACCGCAGAGGAAAAACGCGAAGCCGCGGCCGCCCTGCAGGACAACTGCAAGCAGGACGCCCTGGCGTTCTGGAGCGACGGTTTCGTCAACGTCGGCTCGACCCACACCCGGGGCGCGCGGGACAACAGCTTCACCACCCTGGGCCTGAGCGTCGGTGTCGACTATCGCCTGTCGCCCACCGCCATTGCCGGTGTCGGTATCGGCTACGGCAACGACCGCAGCGACATCGGCAAGAACCACACCCGCAGCGATGGGGACGCCATCGGCATCGCCACCTACCTGAGCCTGAACCTGGCGCCGCAGGTGTATGTCGACGGCCTGCTGGGCTACAACCGCATCAGCTTCGACTCGCGCCGCTACATCAGCGGCAGCAACGACGACTATGCTCGGGGCTCCCGCGATGCCGACCAGCTGTTCGCCTCCCTGACCGCCAGCTACGAGTACCGCCAGGGGCCACTGTCGCTGACGCCCTACGGGCGCTTGAATGCCAGCAGCACGCGCCTGGATGCCTACCGCGAAAGTGGCGGCGGCATTTATGCCCTGTCCTACGACGAGCAGCGCCAACAGAACCTCACCTCCTACCTCGGTGTCCGTTCGGGCTACGACCTGATGACCCGGATCGGCGTGGTCACGCCCAAGGTCGGTCTGGCCTGGGGCCACAACTTCAGTAGCAGCAGCGACTACAAGATGCGCTACGCCGACCAGGGCGACGAAGGCACGCTGTACCGCCTCAAGCCCGACGCCCTGGACAGCGATTTCGCCAGCCTGGACATGGGGGTGGACTTCAACCTCGGCCGTGCCTGGCAACTGGGCGTCTCGTACAAGACCGCTCTGGGCTCGGACGAACGCAACGACACCTTCCGCCTGGGTCTCAACGGCAAGTTCTGAACCGCAAGTTCTGCACCCTGGCCACAGATTAGTGGCCAGGGACAGAGCCTTGCAGAAGGAAATGGCTCCCCCCGAGCCAAGGTAAAAACACCACACCCCGCCAGAGTCCGACTCTGGCGGGGTGTGGTGTTTTAACAGCGCCGCTCAGCACTCAATCCGGCGCTGGCCCTCAGGCCGTCGGCAACTGCCCGCTCTCGATCTCCCGGGCCGTGCGCTCCACCGCGCGCCGGGTCTTGTCGATCAGCTCGTCGATATCGCCGCGGCTGGCCACCAGCGCCGGGGCCATGATCATCCGCCCCAGGGTCGAGCGGATGATCACCCCTTCTTCAAAGCCCAGGGTGCGGCAGCGCCAGGCGATGTCGTTCTCGTTGGCAAAGCGCTTGCGGCTGGCCTTGTCCTCGGCGAACTGCAAGGCCGCCACCAGCCCGGTGCCCTGGATCTCGCCGATCAGCGGGTGATTGCCGAACACCTCCCGCAAGCATTGCTGCAAGTAGGGACCGGTGTCGTTCTTGACCCGGGTGACCACCCCTTCATCGCGCAGGGCCTTGAGGTTGGCGATGGCCACCGCGGCCGCTACCGGGTGCCCGGAATAGGTCAGGCCGTGGGCGAACACCCCGCCCTGCTCCACCAGCACCTGGGCGATGCGCTTGCTCAGCACCAGCCCGCCCATGGGGATGTAGCCGGAGGTCAGGCCCTTGGCGATGGACAGGGTGTCGGGCTCGAAACCGAAGTGCTGGTGGGCGAACCACTCGCCGGTACGGCCGAAACCGCCGATCACTTCGTCGGCGCACAGCAGCACGTCGTACTGCCGGCAGATGCGCTGGATCTCCGGCCAGTAGCTGTCCGGCGGGAAGATCATGCCGCCGGCGCCCTGGAACGGCTCGGCGATGAAACCGGCGACGTTCTCGGCCCCCAGTTCAAGGATCTTCTCTTCCAGCTGGCGGGCGCAGCGCAGGCCGAACTCGGCCGGGGTCAGGTTGCCTTGGTGGGCGAACCAGTAGGGCTCGTCGATGTGCGCCACATCCGGGATCAGCCCGCCCATGTCGTGCATGAACTTCATCCCGCCCAGGGCGGTGGCGGCCAGGGTCGAGCCGTGGTAGCCGCTCCAGCGGCCGATCATCACCTTCTTCTGCGGCTGGCCGAGGATCTGCCAGTAGCGGCGCACGCTGCGGATCAGCACCTCGTTGGCTTCGGAGCCGGAGTTGGTGTAGATGGCGTGGCTGTAGTGCCCCGGCAACAGGCTGAACAGCAGCTCGGAGAGTTCCACCACCGCCGGGTGGGTGGTGTGGAAGAACATGTTGTAGTACGGCAACTGCTCCAGCTGGGCACTGGCGGCGGCGGCCAGGTCCTTGCGGCCGTAGCCGAGGTTGGTGCACCACAGCCCGGACATGCCGTCGAGGTAGCGCTGGCCGTCGTTGTCCCACAGGTGCAGGCCCTGGCCGCGGACGATCACCCGCGGGCCTTCGGCGTTCAGCGCCTTCTGGTCGAGAAAGGCGTGGATATGGTGCGCGGCATCCAGGGCCTGGTAGTCCTGGGTAGTGCGTTGGGCGGTGAGGTTTTCAGCACTCATGGTCATTCTCCTGCACGACAAGTGGATTCAACGGAAGGCGTGGCAACGGGACTCGGCCCGGCGGGCAACAGCGGTTCGGGAACAAACAGTGGCTTGCGCATCACCCACTTGATCCAGACCACGGCGATCAGCGAAATCACGCCCAGCACCACGCCGGCGCTGCCGAAGATCCGCGCGGTCATCTCGGGCGACGGCGAGACGTGATAGATCGCAAACAGCATGCCGACGATGCCCAGCACCTGGGGCCAGGGGTAGAACGGCGAGCGGAACGGCCGCGGCGCATCGGGGTAGCGCCGGCGCAGGGCGATCACGTCGATGTGCACGATGATGTAGGCCAAGAGCCAGGCCAGGGCCGCGGCCAACAGCAGCAGGCTGATGGAATCCGGGTCCTGGCCCAGGATCAGGATCGGCAGCCCCGTGAGCGCCGCGACGAACAGCACCGCCACCCAGGGCGTGCGGGTGCGCGGGCTCAGGCGCTTGAACTGGGGAAAGGCCTGGCCGTTCTGGGCCATGCCGTAGAGCATGCGCGGCAGCGCCGCCAGGGACGAGTTGACCGTGCTGCAGGTGGCGGTGATCACCGCGCCCACCAGGAACAGCTTGCCGGCCTCGCCGAACACCGTAGTGGCGAACAGGAAATGCGGCAGCGGATGGCTCGCCAGTTGCTCCCGGGGAATGCACAGCAAGGCGCCGAGGCAATACAGGGTGATCACCAGGAAAATGATGCTCAGGCCGATGATCATCGAGCGCGGGACATTGCGTTCCGGGCGGCGGGTTTCCTCCACCAGCGGGCAGACGAATTCGGCGCCGACAAAGCCCCAGATGGCCATCGCCGCCAAGGCCAGCGCGCCGACTTCCATGGGGTTCCAGCCCTGGTCCAGCGGCAATTGCAGGTCCGCCTGCGGGCTGCCGATGGCGCCCAGGCCCAGGGTCAGGAGGATCACCACCATCACCACCGCGAGCACCGTCTGCAGCCTGGCGAAGACGTCGATGCCCAGCAGGTTGAGCGCGGTGAAGGTGCCGAGCACGCCATAGGCCACCAGCATCGGCGGCAGCGCCCCGGGGTAGACCTTGTCGATGATCAGGTCCAGAAGCAGCAGCTCGGCGGACAGGGCGAACATCGCCACCACCATGTAGCCGGAGAAGGTCGCGAGGATCGCCGGAAAGTGTCCGATGGCCACCTCGGTGTAGCTGCTCAGGCTACCGGCCCGGGGCACCATCAGCGCCAGTTCGGAGAACGACAAGGCATAGGTCAGGGCCAGCAGGTAGGCCAGCAGCAAGGGAATGAAGAAGCCCAGCCCGGCCATACCCGCGCCTTGCAGCATCAGCACCATGACCCCCTGGGACACCACCAGGCCAACGGCCACCGACACCAGCGAACCCAGGCCCAGGACCCGGCGCAAACCGTCGTTGCTGGTGGGGCTCAGGGCCGCCGGGGAGAGATTTGCAGTCATCGCACGCACTCCTTTCTTATTGTTGTGGGCCTGCCGCGACAGCGACAGGTGCAGCGACGCCCGGAGGACGCCGCCCAGGCTCGGCCGCGCTCAGCGCAACTGGAACCAGGTGGTTTTCAACTGGGTGTACTTGTCGAAGGCATGCAGCGACAGGTCGCGACCGAACCCCGATTGCCGACCGCCGCCAAAGGGCACGGTGACGTCCAGGGCATCCACGGTGTTCACCGACACCGTGCCGGCGCGCAGTTGCCGGGCCACCCGGTGGGCGCGGTTGAGATCGTCGGTCCACAGCGAGGCCGCCAGGCCGTAGACGCTGTCATTGGCCAGGGCAATGGCCTGCTCCTCGTCATCGAAGGGCATCACCGCCAGCACCGGGCCGAACACTTCTTCCCGGGCGATGCTCATCTGCGGGCTCACGCCGGTGAACAGGGTCGGCTCGATGTAGTTGTCGCTGCCGTCGATGCTCAGCTGACGGCCGCCACAGACCAACTGCGCGCCCTGCTCCCGGGCGCCGTCGATATAGCCCATGACCCGGGCGGTCTGGCGCGCGTCGACCATGGCGCCGGCGCGGCTGGCCGGATCCAGCGGGTTGCCCGGGCGCCAGTCCCGGGCCTTGGCCTTGAGGCGCTCGACGAACGCGTCATGAATGCTGCGCTGCACCAGCAGCCGCGAGTTGGCCGAGCACACCTCGCCCTGGTTGAAGAAGATGCCGAAGGCGGCTTTTTCGGCGGCCAAGTCCAGGTCCTGGCAGTCGGCGAACACCAGGTTCGGGCTCTTGCCGCCGCATTCGAGCCAGACCTGCTTGAGGTTGGATTGCGCCGAATACTGCATGAAGTACTTGCCCACCGCGGTGGAGCCGGTGAACACCAGGCCATCCACGTCCGGGTGCAGGCCCAGGGCACGCCCGGCATCGCTGCCCAGGCCCGGCACCACGTTGAACACCCCTTCCGGCACCCCGGCCTCCAGGGCCAGCTCGGCCAGGCGCAGGGCCGAGAACGGCGACTGCTCGGCGGGCTTGAGCACCACCGAGTTGCCCACCGCCAGGGCCGGCGCCAGCTTCCAGGCGGCCATGTCCAGGGGGAAGTTCCAGGGCACCACCGCGCCGATCACCCCCAGGGGCTCGCGGCTGATGATGGCGTGACTGTTGCGGGCGCCGGGGGCCAGCTGATCGTAGAGCTTGTCGACGCTCTCGGCGTACCAGGCGAAGACGTGGGCCGCACCGGGCACGTCGATGTTCCAGGCATCCATCACCGGCTTGCCCATGTTCAGGCTGTCCAGCAGCGCCAGCTCCTCGCGGTGGGCAAGCATCAGCTCGGCCAGGCGCAGCAGGACTTTCTTGCGCTGCACCGGGGCCATGCGCGCCCAGGGCCCCTGGTCGAAGGCCCGACGCGCGGCGGCCACCGCCAGGTCCACATCGGCCGCGCCGCAGGCACTGACCCGGGCCAGTACCCCGAGGGTGGCCGGGTTGACCGCATCGAAGGTGGCGCCGGACTGGGCGGCCATCCGTTGGCCGCCAATCAGCGCCTGGTCAATGAATGTCTGTTGGGCAGCCCGCTGCTGCCAGTCACCGAGTTCGAACACGCTGCACTCCCTCGTCGGCCGTTGCGACGGCCTGTTGGTTATTGGGTCCTGAGGGATGGTGCGTCACCGCGCGCCAGAGGAAAAATACTAAAAATATGCTCCAGCACCATGAAAAAGCTCTGTAGCCTTCAGGCCCCGGACGGCCCGCGCCAACGCCAGCGCCCCAGGGCATCCGCGGGATGGCCTGGGGTAAAAAAACGCCTGGATTAACCGGCGAGCAGGGTCAGGCGGAGCGTTCCAGCCAGTCCCCCAGGCGCCGCAGCATGGCGTCACAGCCGTGCAACTGCTCAAGGCTGATGAACTCGTCCGGCTTGTGGCCCTGATCCATGCTGCCCGGGCCGCAGACCACCGTGGGGATACCGGCCTCGTGGAACAGCCCGCCCTCGGTGCCGAAGGCCACGGTGGTGAACTCCCGCGAGCCACTGAGCAGCGCCAGCAGCTCGGCGGCCTGGCTGTCGGCGGCAGTGGCCAGCCCCGGGTAGGCGCTCAAGGGCTGCAAGGTGATCCCGGTATCGGCCTGTACCGCCTGCATCTGCGGCAGCAGTTCGGCCTCGGCATAGCCTTGCAACTGCTCCACCACGGCCTGGGCATCGTCACCCGGCAGGGTGCGCACCTCGAAATCGAACTGACACTCGGCCGGCACGATGTTCAGCGCGCGGCCGCCCTGGATGGTGCCGGTCTGCACCGTGGAAAACGGCGGATCGAAACGCGGGTCGTGGTGTTCCGGCTGCGCCAGCCGGCTGCCGATCTCCCCCAGCTTGCCGATCAGCCGCGCCGCGTACTCGATGGCATTGACCCCGTAAGGCGCATAGGCCGAATGACAGGCCGCGCCGCGCACCTGACAGCGCATCGCCAGCTTGCCCTTGTGCCCGAGCACCGGACGCAGCTCGGTGGGCTCGCCAATCAGGCACAGCAGCGGTTTGTGCGAGCGCTGCTGCAATCGTTCGAGCATCGGCCGCACGCCCAGGCAACCCACTTCCTCGTCATAGGAAAACGCCAGGTGCACCGGCAGCCGCAGGCGGCGCCGGGTCAAGCCCGGCACCGCCGCCAGCACCGCGGCGATGAAGCCCTTCATGTCGGCGGTGCCACGGCCATACAGGCGCCCTTGCCGCTCGCTCAAGACAAACGGCTCGACGCTCCAGGCCTGCCCGTCCACCGGCACCACGTCGGTGTGCCCGGACAGCACCACCCCACCGCGATCGCTGGGGCCGATGCTGGCGAACAGGTTGGCCTTGGTCCGCTGCGGGTTGTAGATCAGCTCGCTGTCCACCCCATGGCGCGCCAGGTAGTCGCGGATAAAGCCGATCAGTTCCAGGTTGGAGTCGCGGCTGACGGTGGCAAAGCCCACCAGATGCGCCAGCAGCTCGCGGCTCGATGGCTCATTCATTGCCCGGCACTCCATAGCTGGGGGCCGCCGTGGGGTCCAGGGCCCGGGTCAGGTAATCCTGCATCTGCGGCCGGTAGGCCTGCCACAGGCCGGCGAGCTGGCCGATGGGGTCGGCATCGGCCCAGTCCACCCGCAGGTCGACGATGGGCCAGGTCAAATCGTCCACCACGCTCAGCGCTGCCGAATGCACCGGCCCCGCCTCGCCACCGGCGGCCATGGCCGCGTGCAGCGCCGCCAACAAGCGCTCGACCAGCATCCCCGGCGTCTGTTCGAACGCCTGGACCATGGCCTCGATCACCCCAGTGCCCGCCAGCAGGTTGCCGGCGGCCACGCATTGCTCGCCGGCCAGCGCGTGGTGGCTGCCCAGGGCTTGCTGGCCCGTGAACAGCGCCGTGCGCCCCTGACCATCAATCACCGTGACCTGGCGGTACTGGCTCCAGCCGTTGCGGCCCAGGGCCTGATCCAGGGCACCGGCGGGGTCAAGCTTGTGATGTTCCAGCAGGTCGAGAATCTGCGGCCCCAGGGCCGGCAGGGTGACGTTCTGGGTGGCCACCGCCCCCACTCCGGCCCGCAGCCAGGGACAACGGGCGCCGACCGCGATGCTCGACGAACTGATGGCGACGCCCAACTGGCCGGTTTCGGCGCAACGGCCAACGATGGAAAAAGTCATGCAAACTCCTTGGCCCGCAGGGCCTGGGTCGACGCCGGATGTGGCGTCGGTGAACACAGCGCCGGGGTCACTCGGGAATGACCGCGATCACGTCGATTTCCATCAGCCACTGCGGCTGGCCGAGGGCCGACACCACCAGCCCGGTGGAGATCGGGAACACCCCTTTGAGCCACTTGCCCACTTCCTGGTACACCGGCTCGCGGTAGCGCGGATCGGTGAGGTAGGTGGTGGTCTTGACGATATGGGACAGGTCGCTGCCCGCCTCCTCCAGCAGCTGCTTGACGTTTTTCATCGCCTGCTCGGCCTGGGCCCGGGGATCGCCCAGGCCCACCAGCCGGCCGTCGAAATCGGTGCCGACCTGACCGCGAACGTACACCGTGTTGCCGGCGCGCACCGCCTGGCACAGGTCGTTGTCCAGGGACTGGTTGGGGTAGGTGTCCTTGGTGTTGAACATGCGGATACGGGTATGAGTCGGCATCAGAGGGCTCCCACGCTGCTGAGGTTGTGAACCGGCACCTCGGTCGGGGCCGGGCTGCCATAGGCTTGGTATTTGCGCTGGGTGGCGATGTGGTCGGCGATGTGCTTGGCGTCGTGCCACACCCCCCAGATAAACGACGAACCGCGGCGCGACAGCCAGGGCAGGCCGAGGAAATACACCCCCGGCTCGCGGGACACGCCGCGCTGGTGCACGGGTTTGCCCTGCTCGCTGAAGGTGTCGACCTGCAGCCAGGAAAAGTCCACGGCGTAGCCGGTGGCCCAGATGATCGAGTTGATGCCCGCTTGCTGCAGGTCCAGTTCGAGGATCGGCTGCCTGACGCAGTCCGGGTCCGGCAGGCGTCGGCGGGCCTCGGGCTCCAGCGGCAGGTCGAGGCCGTTGCGCTCGACATAGGCATCGGCGGCATCCAGCAACGCCAGGTAGTTCTCGTCGCCCCGGGCCAGGTTGTCCAGCAGGTCGGCCTTGAAGGTCACCTGCTCGCCGGTAAAGGCCTGGGTCAGCCCGACCAGGGTGATGCCCTGGTGGGCCAGGGCGCGAAAGTCGATGGTCTGGCCGCCGCGAGCGCCGCTGACGGCGATGGTCACGTGTTCGCGACCGGGCTTGGCGATCTCCGCATCCCACTCCCCCAGCACCCCGAGCCACCAGCAGAAATCCCGGTTGCGATAGGAACGCGGCGGCCGGTCATGGGCGCCCACCGACAGATAGACCCGGCGCCCCGCCCGCTGCAGTTCATCGGCGATCTGCACCCCGGACGAGCCCGCCCCCACCACCAGCACCGCGCCCTCGGGCAACTGCTGCGGGTTGCGGTACTCGGCGGAGTGAATCTGCGTCAGGCGGTCATTGGCCGGGGCAATCGGCGGGATCACCGGACGCTGGAACGGACCGGTGGCGGCCACCACGCGCCGGGCCTGGATGACCCCGTCGGAGGTTTCGACGGTGAAGCCCGGGCGGCCGAGATTGCGCTGCACCTTGCGCACCTCGACCCCGGTGCGGATCGGCGCATTGAAGGTGCGGGCATAGGCTTCGAAGTAGTCCGCCACCTGCTCCTTGGCGGCGAAGGCATCGTCCGGCAGGGCGAAGGGCATCCCGGGAAAGCGGTCATGCCAGGCCGGCCCGTTGGCCACCAGGGAATCCCAGCGCGCGCTGCGCCAAGCTTCGGCGATGCGGCTGCGTTCCAGCACCAGATGGGGCACGCCGAGCTTGCTCAGGTGCTCGCTCATGGCCACGCCGGCCTGACCCGCGCCGACCACCAGGGTGTCCACTTGCATTTGTTGTTCTACGGTCATGTCTGTGTCCTTCTGCGAGACGATTGGCGCTGGCCGAAAGGCCCGGCACACGCGGTTCGGAACCCGGGATAAGTCGGATGGGACAGATGGTGCGACAGACGCCGGCGAAGGAAAATTATTAAAAATATGCTCCCTGGATAAGAAAAAGCGAGGCAGCACAGGGCCTGTACGCCAGCCGGCGCCAGGTCGGGGCAAGGCCCGCGGGCACTGACGGAAGCGACCCGTGCGATCAGACTGATCCGCAGGGCCTTTCAGATGATTACCCGGCGAAAATGCATTTCCGTGCTTTCGATCTGCAGGCACTGAGGGCACAATGCGTACCTTTTTGGCTGGCCCTGCCGGAGACCCTGAAATGATCAAGACGCCGTACTACCTCATCGACAAGCAGAAGCTCTTGAGCAACATGCAGAAGATCGCCTACGTGCGCGAGCAGTCCGGCGCCAAGGCCCTGCTGGCCCTCAAGTGCTTCGCCACCTGGTCGGTGTTCGACCTGATGCAGCAGTACATGGACGGCACCACCTCCTCGTCGCTGTACGAGCTCAAGCTCGGCCGGCAGAAGTTTGAAGGCGAGACCCACGCCTACAGCGTGGCCTGGGCCGACGACGAGATCGACGAGATGCTGGCCAACTGCGACAAGATCATCTTCAACTCCATCAGCCAGCTGCAGCGCTTTGCCGACGCCAGCGCGGGCAAGGTCCGCGGTCTGCGGGTCAACCCCCAGGTCAGCAGCTCGGACTACCTGCTGGCCGACCCGGCACGGCCGTTCAGCCGCCTGGGCGAATGGGACCCGGCGAAGATCGAAGGCGTGATCGAACAGATCTCCGGCTTCATGTTCCACAACAACTGCGAGAACGGCGACTTCGGCTTGTTCGACCAGATGTTGAGCACCATCGAAGAGCGCTTCGGCCACCTGCTGCACAAGGTGGAGTGGGTCAGCCTTGGCGGCGGCATCCACTTCACCGGCGAGGACTACGCCCTGGACGCCTTCTGCGCGCGGCTCAAGGCCTTCTCCGAGAAGTACGGCGTGCAGGTCTACCTGGAGCCGGGCGAAGCGGCGATCACCCAGAGCGCATCCCTGGAAGTGACCGTGCTCGACACCCTGTACAACGGCAAGCACCTGGCCGTGGTGGACAGCTCCATCGAAGCGCACATGCTCGACCTGCTGATCTATCGCCTGAACGCCAAGCTGGCCCCCAGCAGTGGCGAACACAGCTACATGATTTGTGGCAAGTCTTGCCTGGCCGGAGACATCTTTGGCGAGTATCAATTCGAACGTCCGCTGGCCATCGGCGATCGACTGTCGTTCGTCGACGCGGCGGGCTACACCATGGTCAAGAAGAACTGGTTCAACGGCCTGAAAATGCCGTCCATCGTTGTGAAACAACTCGATGGTAGCGTCGACGTGGTTCGCGAGTTTGGTTTCGAAGACTACCTGTCCAGCCTTTCCTGAGCGGACAGACACGAGGAGAAGTAAATAAATTGAAGAAGAATGTTCTTATCATTGGTGCAGGAGGTGTCGCCAAGGTGGTGGCCCACAAGTGCGCGCAGCACAACGACGAACTCGGTCGTATTGCCATCGCGTCGCGCAACATCTCCAAATGCCAGGCCATCATCGACAGCGTCAAGGCCAAGGGCAGCCTCAAACAGCCCGCTGAAATAAAAGCCTTCGCCCTCAACGCACTGGACATCGAAGCGACCAAGGCGCTGATCCGCGAAACCGAATCGCAGATCGTCATCAACGTCGGTTCCGCCTTCCTCAACATGTCGGTGCTGCGTGCCTGCATCGATACCGGCGTGGCCTACCTGGACACCGCGATCCACGAAGAGCCGGGCAAGATCTGCGAAACGCCGCCCTGGTACGGCAACTACGAGTGGAAGCACCTCGAGGAATGCCGGGAGAAGAACATCACCGCCATTCTCGGCGTGGGCTTCGATCCGGGCGTGGTCAACGCCTATGCGGCCCTGGCCAAGCAACAGCATTTCGACCGCATTGATTCGATCGACATTCTCGACGTCAATGCCGGTTCCCATGGCAAGTACTTCGCCACCAATTTCGACCCGGAAATCAATTTCCGCGAATTCACCGGACAGGTGTGGAGCTGGCAGAACAGCCAGTGGACCAGCAACACCATGTTCGAAGTCAAGCGCACCGACGACCTGCCGGTGGTCGGCTCGCAAAACCTGTACCTGACCGGCCACGACGAAGTGCACTCGCTGTCGAAGAACCTCGACGTGCCCAACGTGCGCTTCTGGATGAGCTTCGGCGAGCACTACATCAATGTGTTCACCGTGCTGCGCAACCTCGGCCTGCTCTCCGAGCAACCGGTGAAGACCGCCGAAGGCCTGGAAGTGGTGCCACTCAAGGTGGTCAAGGCGGTACTGCCTGATCCGGCCTCCCTGGCCCCGGGCTACACCGGCAAGACCTGCATCGGCGACCTGGTCAAGGGCACCAAGGACGGCCAGCCGCGCGAAGTCTTCATCTACAACGTGGCTGACCACGAAGAAGCCTACGCCGAAACCGACAGCCAGGGCATTTCCTACACCGCCGGCGTGCCGCCCGTGGCCGCCGCCCTGCTGGTGGCCCGTGGCGAGTGGGACGTGCAGCGCATGGTCAACGTCGAGGAGCTGGCCGCCGAGCCATTCCTCAAGGCGCTGGACGTGATGGGCCTGCCGACCCGGATCAAGGATGAGCATGGCGATCGTCCTTGGGACGCCGCCCTCTGATCTAGCTCCAGCCACAGCGGGCGCCGGCAACGGCGCCCTCTGTTGCAGCCCGTTCGCCATTGTCGAGAGTGCGTCGCTTTTGCCGTTCTGTGCGACAGATCTCACTGGCGGGGCTCCCGCCCTCCTCCTTCGTAGTGTTAGCTTGAGCAGGTTTCTGTCTGACCGATCAGACGGTTCCCACTCACGCCCTGCAAAGGAATGCCCTACGTAATGGATTTCTCTCTCAAGCACCTGGCTGCGGCCACCCTGATGCTCGCCAGCCTGTCCGCGTTCACCAGCAGTGCCCAGGCCAACATCACCGCGCAGCAAAGCGCGGCCATCCTCAAGACCTTCAACGACGCCCCGGCCGGTGACTTCCGCCAGTTCCTCGGCGCCCTGGCCAAGAGCGAAACGGGCAAGAGCGCCAACCTGGGTCCGGCCATCGCCGCCTTCCTCGACAAACAGTCCCTGAGCGCCGAACAGCAGAACGAAATCCATCGCCTGCTGGGTATCTACGCCCGGGTCAAGTACGGCCAGGCCGCCACCCAAACCCTGCGCGAACTGGTGGCCATCCCCACCTTCAACATCGACGGCGTGCCGCAGTACAAGAACCCCGAGTTCCTCAAGATCGCCGCCAAGATCCAGGACCTGGCCAAGGCCTTCAACCTGAACTTTCGCAACGTCGACAACCGGGTCTACGAGATTTCCCTGGAAGGCAGCGGCGATGAAATCGTGGGCATCCACGCCCACGCCGACGTGGTGCCGGTGACCCCGGAGAACTGGGTGCTGGAAGACGGCACCCGCCTCGACCCGTTCAAGGTCACCCAGATCGGCGACCGCCTGTACGGCCGCGGCACCGAGGACGACAAGAACGGCATCGTGGTGGCGCTCTACGCGATGAAGATCATCAAGGAAGAGCAGCTGCCCCTGGCCAGGAACTTCAAACTGCTGGTGGACACCACCGAGGAAACCAGCGGCGACGCGATTCCCTACTACTTCGAGCACAACCCGGTGCCGCAATACAACCTGGCCCTGGATGGCGGCTACCCGGTGGTGATCGCCGAGAAAGGCTACGGCACGGTGATGGCAACCTTTGCCCGGCGCGCCGCCGAGGGTAAAGGCGCCGAGATCACCCACCTCACCGGTGGCCTGGCGACCAACCAGATCCCCTCCACCTCGGTCGCCACCCTGAAGAGCGACAACCCGGCGCAACTGGCCGCCAGCCTGCAACAGGCCGGGGCCGAATACGCCAAGGCCCATGGCGGCAACTTCCAGGTCGCGGCCAAGGTGGCGGGCCAGGACGTGCAATTGACCGTCACCGGCGTTTCGGCCCACTCCTCCGAGCCCGAGTCCGGGGTCAACCCGGTGGCGCGGATGCTGGATTTCATCAACAGCCTGGACGCCAAGGTCGCTCTCAAGCACAACGCCTTCACCGACGCCGCCCGCTACCTCGCCGACAACTGGGGCCTGGACTACCTGGGCAAGCAGCTGGGCATCGGTTTTGCCGACGACTTCATGGGCCCGCTGACCACCTCGCCGACCCTGGTCAGCGTGGATGACCACGTCCTCAAGCTGGCGGTCAACCTGCGGGTGCCCAAGGGCAAGACCCCGGACGCGCTGAAGGCCGAAATCACCGACAAGCTGGGCGCCTGGAGCAAGAAGACCCAGGTGGCGGTGAAGCTCGACACCTCCATCGCCGCGCCGATGTACCGCAACCCCGAAGGCGAATGGGTCAAGGCCTTGCTGGCGGTGGCCAGCGAGAACCTGGGCATGGCACACAAGTTCGGCACCTCCGCCGGCGCCACCTCGGTGCACGAGCTGCCCAACGGCGTGCAGTTCGGCCTGGCGCGTCCCGAGGTCAAGTACACCGGCCACACCGACAACGAGTTCAAGACCCAGGAGCAGTTCCTGCTGGACTTGCAGATCGTCACTGAAATGATGGGCCGCATCGGCCAGTTGCCCAAGCTCTGAGTGCCTCGGCGCGCCGGCCCGCAAGGACGGGCGCGCCACCGCCCTCCCCCAACTCCCACACGCCGCCAGGGTCGGACCGGGCTTCAGTCTGCCGACGACCTGCGCGCAGGATCGCTGACATCGCGCAGCACCCCGATGTAGCCCCGGTAGAGATTGCCCGCCGGCAGCAACTGCCGCGCGGCCAGTTGCCGATGCAAACCACGCAGACGGTAGAACGGCACCCGCACATAGAGGTGATGCTCGATGTGGTAGTGGATGGCGTGGGGACCGAACAGGAAGGTCTGCCAGTTTGGTCGCACGATGCTGCGGGCGTTCTGGCTCTGGTCGGCATGGGCCGGCAGGCCGGCGTGCTCCATGATCGCCCGCACCCGGCCCATCAGCGGCAACAGGGTCATTGCCGGCAGCAGCCACAAGCCGGGATAGAGCCAGGGGTGCCCGCTCCAGGCCAGCAGGCCGAACAGCAGGCCATTGCTCAGCAGCATGGAAAGGATCTCCGAGCACAGCAGCCCCGCAGACTTGTCGACTTTTGGCATCACCGCGCGGTAGTCGCCCCGGGCCAGTCGGCAGGCACTGATGAGGTAACCCAGCCCGAGCAGATCCGCGAGCAAGCGCCTGGCCAGCTTGCCCCGTGGCAGCGGGTAGTCGCCCATGCCGAAGACCGCCATCACCGGATCGTCATGCCGCATCGGCTGGCGGTGATGCTTCAGATGGCCGGCACGGTAGGTCGCCATGGACAGAAACAGCGGCCCTGCCGCCAGCCACTGCCCCACCGCATCATTGAGTGCCTGCCCGCGCAGCAGCAGGCCGTGGGCACTCTCGTGCATGAGCACCGCCAGGGCCAGCTGGCTGCGGGCGATGAGCAGCGCCGCCAGCAGGTAGGTCAGCGGATGCGGCCAGAGCGCGGCGGCGCTGAACGCGGCGGCGATCAGACCCCAATCCGCCAGCAGGGCCAGCACGGCGATCCACGGCTTGAGCTCGAACAGCTCGGCCTCGGGGACAAAGGCACGCAGCGAACGGTTGTCGCCGGCTCGGGGTTCAGGCTGGGACACGGCGGTGGTTTCCTCGTCGTTGGGTGGCCAGGGCACAGACCAGGGCCAGGAGCGCGCCACCCGCCACATCGATCAGCGTGTGCTGCTTGAGGGTCAGGGTCGACAGGCAGATCAACAGGCCGATGGCGGCGCTCAACCATGGGTACGGGCGGTCCCGGAGCGCCCGGCAGGCCAGGCAGGTCACCGCCACATGCAGGCTGGGACAGCCGTTGCAGGCCAGGTCCAGTTGCCACATGCGGCTCAGCCGCTGTTGCAGGAAGGCATTGTCCAGGGCGTCGATCTGCGGCCTGGGCAGCCACTCCGGAAACAGCCAGAAGCACAGCAGCGCGACGACGAAGGCCAGGCCGGTGGCGTTGCGCAGCGCGCGAAAGCGCTGCGGGCTGGCGTAGGCCGCCGCCAGCAGGACAAAGGGAAAGAACAGCACATACAGGAACCAGGACTCGGCCACGAACGGGATCCACTGATCCAGCGGCGTGACCCAGCTGTAGCGGGGCGTGACCAGGCGCTGCAGGCCGATGAACAGCGCCAGCCCCAGCAGCAGGGCCAACGCCGCCGCCAGCGCCTGCCCGGGGCGGGCGGCGAATATCAGGCGGCGCAAGGGACTGGCCATGGCAAAGGGCTGGACGGCGGCGGGGTCATGGCGCCTCAAGACGGCGTCCTCACAGGCCGAGCAAACGGCTGACCCAGGCGTCGGTCCGCGCCCGGGCACGCTGGTTGCCCGCCGCCACGTCGGGCGCCGGCGCCGCCGCGCTCAACTGCTGCGCTGCTTGCGCCACCTGGCGGCGAAAATCCACGGCGTCGCCGCGCCAGGTCACCACCCGGTGCAGCACCTGCAGCTGGGCGGCGCGAACCGCATTGCTGGTCTGTTCGGGCTGGTCGCTGAGGACCAGCATGATCGGCCGCTGATAGACCCGGGCAATGGCCAGCGCGGCCATGCCGGGGGCCGACACCATCAGGCGGGCGCGGGCCGCGCGACTGGCCCAGTGCGGGTCGACGCCGAGCCAGCCATCGTGCCCGGCATAGCCCTCGCCCACCCGATGCCCGTGCAGACCGGCATCCCCCAGCCCGGCACTCAAGGCGTCAGCAAGCAAGGGCTGGCGAAAATGCGGATTGAGGTACACCGCCGCGTCCGCCCCGAACGCGTCCGGCAACGCCTCGGCCTGGGCCACCGGGGTCGGCAGACGATACAGCGCCGGGGCCTGGGCATCATCGACGTCATAGGCGAAGTCGTGCTCGATGCGCCCCCGCGCCGCATCGATCTGGCGAGCGACGATCCAGCCGAACAGGCGCCCGAACTGCCGCGGCCACAAGCCCTCGAAGTTGTTCAGCAGCGCCCGTTTGAGGCTGGCGCCATAGACATGCACCACCTTGCGCCGCCACCCCGGCAGCATGCCCATGTAGAGCAACGCCGGGTGGAAGGAATCGTTGATCACCAGGTCGACGCCACGCCAGCGCCGCCCCAGGTGCCACATGTCCCGCAGCATGCGACCGGGGCGAAACAGGTAATGGGCGACATTGCGGTTGGTGGCCTGGCGCTGCATGTTCTGCTCGCGGTCGAACTGCACCGCGTAGTGCAGCGAAAGGATCTGCGCCTGGATGCCGAAGCGCTGCAGAAAGGCCTGCCCCGGCGCCGAGGTGGTCAGCACATCGACCTGCGCCCCGGCCGCGCGCAGGGCATGCACCAGCAACTGCGCGCGCATCAGGTGGCCGCGGGCGTCGGCGGTGGCCAGATAGAGAATCCGCACGCTCATCGACGGCGGCCCACGCCACCCAGTACCCAGCCGGCGCCCAGCATGGCCAGGGCTCCGCTGACGCCGAAGCTGGCATCCACGGCGCGAATGTCCTTGAGCAAGGCCGCCAGCCGCCCCGTTTCCCCGGGCGCCACGATGCGCCGCAGGGTGTTCTGGCACAGGCGCACGTGGGCTTGCTCGTCGGCCAGCACCCGCGCCAACAGCGGATACAGGCGATGCCCGGGGTCCAGCACGGCGCAGTGGCGGCGCAACACCCGCTCGGCCATCTGCTCGGCGCAGAGCCCGGTGGCATAGGCCGGCACCAGAAGACCATGCTCGAAGTACCCGGCATAGCGATGGGCCAGCCGCTGCCAGCGCAGGATCTTGCGCCGACTCAGCCAGTCCGGTTCCAGGCGCACCGCGCCTTCGTCGCCCAGCGCCCGCAGGGCCTCGGCGAACAGGGTGACATGGCGCTGCTCATCGGCCAGATGCTGCTGCACCTGACGTTCGAGCCAGGGCGGCGACTGCGGCAGCAACTCGTCCAGCAGCGCCCGCTCGGTAGCGTCTTCACCGGCCAGGTACATGCGCAGCAACAGCCGCTCACCGCGCCGGCTCAAGTGCAGACGCCGCAACGCGGCGCGCTTGATGCGGTCCACCAGGCGCGCCTGCAACGCCCCCAGCCTCCGGGTCTGGGGCGGGTTCAGGCAACTGAAGTCGGTCGCGCCCGCCATCCCTTGCTCCGCGCTCATTGCCCGGACTGCGCCGCGGCGACGCTGCTCGCCTGCTGGCTGTGGTGCCAGGCCAGAATCAGGCCGATGAAGCTGTCTCGCATAAAGGCCGAACCGCTGGCAGCGGCGCCGGCAAAGGCCTGCTCCTGGCCGTTGAAGCGCAGGTAGCCCTGGCCGTTGACCGCGCCCAGTTCGAGACTGTCGTGCTTGTTCAGGCCGCGCTGGCGTACCTCCTGCAGCAACGGGCTGTCCTCAAGACCGAACACGAACAGCTGGCGTTGCACCACCCACCGCGGAATCTGCCCACTCAAGGCCTGCAGGTCGAGGTTCCAGGTGCCCTGCTCCAGCACCTGCTGCAGGGCCTGGGTATCCGCCTGCCGGGCGTTGAAGCTCGCGCGCATCAGCGACTTGGACAGCCGGCCCAGCCCCAGGCCGATGGTGATGTCGTCGGCTGCCGGGTTCTGCGCATCGCTGGGACGCACCACCACCAGGTAGCTGGCCACTTTCGCCGCGATCGACGGCTGGGCCAATGCCTTGCGCGCCTGCTCGGCGCTCAGCAGCAGGCGTTCGCCGACCCCTTCGCGGACGCTGATGCGGTAGGGATCAAGAGCGATATCGCGAAACGCGCCGCGCACCGGTGCATGCACATAGGTGTCGGTCTTCCACTGCGCAGCGGAGCGACGCAACAGCACCTGCAGGCTCAGGGGCACGCGCTGGCCGTCACCGGCGATGCCGCTGCCGTGCAGCAGAATGTCGCCGATCACGGTCTTGTCGTCATGGTTGTCGGCGGCCTCGATCACGATGGCCCGGGCTTGCCGGTCGACGCTGGCGCGAGCGTCGGCCACGTCCAGGGCCACCCGGTTGCACTCGATGTCGCTGGAGAGCGAGGTGGCACAGCCACTGTCCGAGGCGAAGTGATACACCCCGCGACCGGCGAACTCGCTGGGCGCGGCCTGGGCCTGAGCCGCCAGGGCCAGCAGCGCCAGGCACAGCAGGGAACGGCCGAAGGAGGCAAGCGAAGGTTTGTGCATGGAAGTTTCCTCTAGGCACGCCGGTGGCGTGCAACGATGCGGCGCGCCGCGGATCAATCCAGGTGGCGGTGATAGGACAGCGCTTCACTGTGGCGAGCGCTGGAGCGGCCGATCTCAAGTCCGCAACCACGGACCACGGCACCGGCGGTATCGAGCAGGGAAATGGCTGTGACCATGGCCATCGCCCCCAGGCGCCGCAGCCCGTGCAAGGGCGGCAGGTCCTGGTGATTGAGGGCGCGCAGGCTGTAGCCCAGGCGTCCGAGCATCACGCACAGGGGGCCGAGCGGCCCGCTGCGAGCAAGCCATTGCAGCCAGCCCGGCAGGTAGGCGCGAACCAGATAAGGGGTCAGGTCGACACTGTCGCCGCCCCTGAGCCAGCGCAGCTTGAGCACTTCGCCCTGGCTGTCGGGCAGACGATGCTCGGTGTGGGCGGCGGGGGCATAGAGCACCGCCACCCCGGCCGCTTGCAGGCGCAGGCCCATGACCTGGCAGTGGGCCCGGTACACCCCGTCCAGCGGCTGGTAGCGGTAGCGCTCGAAGGCGTCGCAACGAAAAACCACGTTGTTGGCATAGAAGTTACGCGTGGCGCCCTGGCGCAAGGGGCTGGGGAAGTACATGAAGTCGATGGCGGTCAGGGCGCTGCCGGCGACGCTGGGCGCATAGCTGGTGCGCCCGGCCACCGCCAGCGGCGCGTCGGGCCCGGCCAGTGGGCCAAGCAACTGCTCCAGCCAGGTGGCACAGGGAATGCAGTCGGCGTCGGCAAACACCACGTACTGGCAGCACTGCCGGTCGACCGCGTCGAAGCCGACATTCTTGGCCTCGTAGTAGCCGGTGCCGCCATCGATCTCGACAAAATCCACCGGCCGCCCCGCCAGGGCGCACAAGGCCTGGCGCGCCTCAAGGTCGAGGCCATCGTGGGTGATGATCCACTGGGCAAGGGACTGGGGCGCCAGACTCTGCCGGGCCAGCCGGGCGATCAGCCGTTCCAGACTGTGCAGGGCCTCCAGGGCGTCCTGGCCGCCGCGCAGGTTGTTGGTTTCCAGCACCAGGGCGCAGGTGGCGGCAATCGCCTCCAGGCGCTCGCGCTCCAGGCTACCGGGAGGCAACGGCGACATCCCGGTTGTCGTCTCTTGGCTATCCATTTCGTCGTGTCTCTGTAAAAGCGCGGTCGCCCCAGGGGCGGGGGCGCAATCACAGCATTATTCCCGGGATTATTCAAACATCGGCTGCATGCGGTGCAGGCCGACGCAGCCACGGGACCCGGTCCCTTGCACAGACAACGCACATGGCATCGGGCGCAGCAGCCACCTGCGCCGCCAGGGCCGGGCGCCCCTGAGCCTGCCGGGCCTACTTGCCCGAGAGCGACACGGGCGGGGCAAATTCGGCCTTGCGCCGCTTGAGCCCATAGTTGCCCATGCGCAAGTAGCGCTCGTTCATGTTCATGAACGGCTTGATCATCGGCGCAATGATCAGGAGAAAAGCAATGGTGCCGATGCCGAAAGGTCCACCCAGGGCCCAGCCGACGAGGAAGATGCTGATCTCCAGCACCATCTTGGCCAGGGTGAAGGACCAGCCGAGCTTGTTCATCATGCTGATCACCAGCAGATCGATGACCCGGATGCCGATGCCGCTCATGATGATCAGCGCCGAGGCATAGGCACACAGGGCCAGGCCGATGCCCAGCAGCACATAGGGGCCCATGATCGCCGCCAGCGCCCGGTCGAGCTCAAGCCACAGCCAAAGGTCGATGAACAGGCCGGTCAGGGTGGTGGTGATGAACGGACTCAGCGGCGGCCACTGGCGGTTCCACAACGCCCACCACAGCAGCAGGCCCACCGAGAACAGCGCCGAGCAGGCTCCCAGCCCGACCTGCAGCTGGTTGTTCAGGGCAATCACAAACACATCCAGCGGATCGGTGCCCAACTGGCTGACGATGAAAAACAGCGCCCCCAGGGAAAAGATCATCACCCCTATCAAGTACATCGCCAGCCGGTCCGGCGAACGCCAGGCGCGAACGGAGGCCGCCAGTGCCTGTTTGATGCCCTTGGGCCCGACGTGTTGTTCCTGGGTCATAGCGCTTCCCTCTTCTTGATGATTGATACGTCCGTGCAGGTCTGCCATGGCGCGCTCACTTGGCCCCCATGGAGATGAAACTCATGCCGCTGCTGACATGGCGGATGGTGACCCTGGAATTGTCGAGGCCGCCCTCGCAGATCTCGTTCTGCACCTCATGGCTGGCCTGGGCCAGATACAGGCCGCCCATCACCGTGGCTTCGGTGCCCTGGGGCGAATGCATGACCAGCGGCGGCGTCAGTGACGGCTTCAGGTAGCCCGGCTCGCGCAGCAGCATGCCCACTTGCTGGGGAATCTCCGGAAAGCGCCCGAGCATGCCGCCGCCCAGGCAGATCACCTCGACCCGGAACAGCTCCACCAGATTGGCCGTAGCCAGGGCCAGGGCCTGTACCGCCCGCAAGCGCCAGTGATTGAGCGTGGCCTCATCGGAAAAGCCCATCGACGCGACGAACTTGTCCAGCGAGCGGAACGAGGCATAGGCCTGCAGACAGCCCGCCCGGCCACAGGAGCAGGGAGCGCCGCCGGGCCAGACCAGCAAGTGCCCCAGCTCCCGATTGGGCAACATGCGCCCCTGATAGACCACGCCGCCACCGACCCCGGTGCCCAGGGAAAAATGCACCAGGTTGGAGGCGCGCATCACCGTGGCGTCGCCAAAGGTCGCGGCGGTGCCGTCATCGCACCAGATCACCCGCTCGACCCCTTCGATGCGCAGCGCCGGGCCGATGGCCAGGCCCTCCCAATCCGGCCGGTTGGGCCAGCGGATGATGGTGCCGTCGGCGTTGAGGGTTGGGGCGCTGGCAATCACCAGGCAATTGATCGGGCCGTACAGGGCGATCTGCTGATACAGCAGGACCACCGCCTGCTCGATGATGCTCTGCGGATTGCAACCGGCCGCAATCTCGACGCGCTCACGCTGCACCACGCGGCCGCCGACACTGCAATGGATGGCCATCTTGCTGCCACCCAGATCGACACTGGCGCAATGCATCAGAAACGCCCCCCGCCATCGACCGCGATCACCGCGCCGTTGACATAGGACGCCTGGGGCGAAACCAGAAAGCCGACCACCGCCGCCACTTCCTCGGGACGCCCCAGGCGCCGCAGGCCGATGCGCTGGCAGACCTGCCGCTGGTCCTCGGCGCTGTAGTGGCTCGACGCCGCGTCGATGGCGCCGGGGGCCACCACATTGACGGTGATGCCCATCTCGCCGACCTCGAACGCCAGGGAGCGGGCATAGCCATGCAGGGCCGCCTTGGACGCGGCGTACAGGCTCTGCCCCGGCATGCCGCTTTCACCGGCCAGCGAGCCCAGGAGCACCACCCGCCCCTCGCGCTGGCCGATCATCGGCCGCACCAGCTGGCGCACCAGGCGTATCGTGGCTTGCACATTGAGGTCGAACAGCTGCTCGCCCTCATGTTGCTGGCTGAGCAAGGCGGACTTGCGCAGCATCCTGGCGGCGCAACAGACCAGGGCGTAGACCGGTCGCGAATCCTCGGCCAGGGTGGCCAGCAGGCGCGTGGTGTCTGGCGCGGATGTCAGGTCGCAGGCGACCGGAAGCAGTGTGCCGGGCAGTTCCTCGGTACTGGCGACCAGGGCTTGCATACGCTCGATGTTGTGCTGGTAGACCCCGTAGACCCAAGCGCCTTCGGCGACCAACGCTTCACATATCGCGGCGCCCAGCACACCGGAGGCCCCTGTGACCAGGCACACTCGTCCATTCAGTTTCAGCATGATTTTCCCTATCTGCGATCGATTTAGGCGGGCAGCTGAACCGCTACCCTGTAAGACACCCGGTACTGCGTGGTTCCTGCCGTCGCCACGGGAAGCTGGCGAAAATACTTGTCATCGAAACAGCCCAGGCATGGCGCTCCGTCCTGGTCATAGGCATCGACCACGGACAGCCGCAACAGGGCGCCCAGCGGCGACCGGTGCAGCGGCCACAGGTCACGGCAAAGCCCCGCCTGTTCGGACAACAGGCGGATCATCAGGGGGTCCACGGCTACCCACTCGCCACAGATCTGCAGCTCGGCCCAGTAATGGCCGGTGGCATAGGGAGAACTGAGCAACAGGCCGAACACCTGCCTGGCCGCCAGGCCACGAGCCTGTGCCTGTTCGACCAGCAATTTCGAAAATCCACCGCATTCGGCCAACCGGTGCCGGCGCATGAAGTCGAGGTCCCAGCGTATGCCGTCATGCAGCATGTAGAACTGCATGTCGGCGCAGACCTCTTCGACCAACTCCCGAAAGGGGCTCGGCAGGAGCAGTCTTCGGCCGGGTATGACTAGGCATTGGCGATAGAAGTCACCGCCCGCGGCAGCCTCCAGGGAACACTGGCGCTGATCGCCGATCAGCACCTGGATCGGCCCCCGGGGCGGGGTTTTCTCGTCGAGGGTGTAGACCAGTTCCACCCGCCGATCGCGCTCGGAATGACGAAACGCCGCGGCCCAGCCGCGCATGGCCAGCTTGTGCAACGACGGCAGGCGCAGGTGCAGCGACAGGTTGTACAGATCGTCGGGATCGAAGCAGCGCTCCTCGCCCTGCTGCCGCGCGGCCAGGCCGATGGCCTCCAGCGCCGGCAACTCGTCGGCGGCGAAGCCATACAGCACGGCCTGCGCCGCGGCCACGCTGAAGCGGCGATGCCGGTCATCGACCTTGGCCAGGTTGTGCACAATGCCCTCGGCCAGGGACAGCCGCTGCAGGGCCGGATTCAGCATGCGAAACCCGGCATTTCGCACTGGGCCGAGGCCTGGCAGCCGCTCAATCCGGCGATGGTCGGGGCGATCTGCTGCAACTGCAACGGCCCCGGCGCGGCGTCGATCCAGGCCCCGTCCAGCAGCACGAAGCCGCCCTCGCGGTGCCATCCCGACTGGGCGGTGCGGCGCACATGGCTGGCCCAGCGCGGGTCACCCAGGGGCGGGCGCCGAGCATCCGCCGGGGTCACGATCAGGCTCGGCGCGAGGTGGGTGTAGGGGCCCTGGTAGACCGCCTCCCGCGGCCGCACGGCGGCCAGCACCGGCTGGCCGTCGGCAAAACGCATTGCCTCCAGGCACTGCATCACCGCCTGGCGCTCGGCATCACTGGCCCGCCCTTCATTGCACAGGTCGCGGCACAGCATCACCCCGTGGGAGCCCTGCACCGTCTCCAGGGCCACGCTGCGCTGCAGGTCGACCTGGCCCTGCGGGTCGAGCACCTGCAGACCGGCGGCCTGCAGCTGCTGGTTGATGGAAAAGAAGCCCTGCAGTTCGCCGAAGCCCATCTCGGAAAACACCAGCATCGACTCCGGCGCCAGGGACTGCAGGCGGGCACAGGCGCGATCGATGAAGTCATAGGCCTGCAGAATCTGCGGGCGCCGGGCCGGCTCGGGGTCGAGCATTTCGTACCACATGAAATGCGACAGGCGATCGGCCAGGGTCAGGTTGACGATCATCACGTCCGCCTCCGCCCCCAGGGCCATGGCGCTGTCGAGCTGGTGCTCGGCGATGCGCATGGCCTGGGCGGCGAATTCCTCGAAGGGCTGGCCGGTGTAGAACAGCGAAACATCGTGGGCATAGCGCACCCCCTGAGCGTTCAGGTCGCGCAACAGGCTGCGCGGGTGGCTGGTGTTCATCGAATTCTGCATCGGGTAGGTGATCAGCGTGCCGTTGAGCGGCCGCGGCGGATGGGTCAGTTGCACGTTGACCACGGCGAAACGCAGGTCGGCCATTTCCGGCCATTCCCAGAGCCGGGACGCCATGACATCGGTGGTTTCCAGAATCCGCGGGATCTCTCCCGAACTGTGGGCACTCCAGTAGGAAAAACAGCCGTGCCGACCGGGGTTGACCCCCGAGAACGCGGTGGCCAGGTTGCTCGGTTCATAAGGCACCGGACCACAGTCCAGATGCCGGTACGCCTTGGCTCCCAGGCGTTGCGAAAACCAGGGCAGCCGTCCTTTGGCAACTTCGGACTCCAAGACCTGCGGGTCCATTCCTTCGGCAATGACAATCAGCGTTTTCATAATAGCGGTTCGCCCTTTATCGTCCTTGATTGCGACACACTTAACGAGTATCGAACCAACACTTAAACATGACCACGAAATGACAATCACCTTGCAACAAGGCAAACATCAACACATATAAAAAAACAAATAAACGGCAGCCACCTACAAACAACTCCTTTAATTAAAAGAGTCGCCACAGAGAATGTCTTATATACAAGACGCCACTTCCTTGACGTCAGCAATACTTGTAACGGCAGGCCAGAGCCAGCTGAGTGACCAGGGAAACCCCATAGGAACCGGGACTTTTCGCCCCTTCGAGTTGTTTGCGATTTTTTAACACAGGAATTAATTCCCGCACGATAACTGCAACTTCGAGGTTATTTCATAATATTACAAAGCATTACCAAAAATAACCTTGCATTGACTTTTGAAGTCCGTGATATCTTCGACACCGGGCTGAAATTGATTCACCAACAGCCTTCAATCGAAACTAAAAAAGTAATAGCGCAAGCCAGTCCGATAAACGGATAAAACTTAAGGCACAACACTTCGCCCCCCCGAGTTTTCCCACGGATATCTCGGTCGGATGCTGTTTGCCTGTCGCTTGCCCAACCTTTCCAAGGGAATGGACCTATGACCCTGGCTATTCATGGCGGCACCCCGGTTCGACAAACGCCTTATCCCGACTGGCCGCAGTTTGGCGTCGAGGAAGAAAACGCCCTGCTGCGCAGCCTGCATCAGGGCCAGTGGTGGCGCATGCAGGGCCGCGAGAACCTCGACTTCGAGCAGGCCTTTGCCCAATTGCATGGGGGCCATTCGGCCTTTGCCGTGAGCAACGGCACGGTGGCCCTGGAAATCGCCCTGCAAGCGGCCGGTATCGGCCCCGGCGACGAGGTGATAGTGCCGGCCTTCACCTTCATCTCCACCTCCATGGCCTGCCAGCGCATCGGCGCCACGGCGATCGCCGTGGATGTGCTGGCCGATACCCTGTGCATCGACCCCGCCGCGGTGCTGGCCTGCATCGGTCCGCGTACCCGGGCAATCATTGCCGTGCACATGGCCGGCCATCTGTGCGACATGCACAGCCTGGCGCGCATCGCCGACCAGCACCGCCTGGTGATCATCCAGGACGCCGCCCACGCCCACGGCGCACGCGGCCTGGGCGATACCGGGATCGGTGAATACGGCTCCCTGGCCTGCTTCAGCTTCCAGAACTTCAAGCTGATGACCGCCGGCGAAGGCGGCCTGGTGCTGTGCCCCAACGAAGAACTGCGGGAAAAGGTCTTCCTCTACGGCAACGTCGGGCGGCCCCTGGGGGATCGCAGCTACCAGCACACCGTGGTCGGCACCAATGCCCGCTTGAGCGAGTTCAGCGCCGCCGTGCTCAGTGCCCAGCTCGGGCGCCTGGAACAGCAGACCCGGGTACGCCAGCACAACGCCCGGCTGCTCGGTGAAACCCTGGTGCGCCAAGGGCTGGTGACGCCGCAGGTGCGTACCGCGGATGCCCACACCCACCCCTACTACATGTTCCTGTTCACCCTCGACGACCTCCCGGGACAGCCGCCGCTGGACCGCAACCAGGTGGTGGACTGCCTGGTGGCCGAGGGTATTCCGGCCTTTCGCGCCTACCAGGCGCTGTACCGCATACCGAGCTACTGGCAGGCACCGGCGCCAACGCGGCAGAACCTGGAGCAGTGCATCGCCGCCTGCCCGGTGAGCGAGCGCATGGCCCAGCGCGGTATCTGGATCCACCACCGGGCCCTGCTCGGCACCGAGCAGGACACCCTGGACATTGCCGCGGCCATCGCCAAGGTCCACCAGCATCTGGTCGGCGCGCAATGATCGAGCCCCGTGTCGCCCTGGTCGGAGCCGGTTGGGTGGTGCGCCAGGTCTGGGCGCCGCTGCTGGTGCAACAGCAGGCGCAGATCGTCTCGGTGATCGACCCCCAGGCCGACGCCGCCGGGGCCTTCCCGGCCCTGGCGCCGGCGCCGCGCTGGCACCGCTGCATGAGCGACCAGGCCTTGCACGGCTGCAACCTGGCGCTGATCTGTTCACCCAACGTGCATCACGTGCACCAAGCCTTGCGGGCCATGGACCAGGGCCTGCACGTGATCCTGGAAAAACCCGCCTGCCTGTCCCTGGCCGAGGCCGAATGCCTGATCCAGCGCAGCCGGGCCAGTGCCACCGAGCTGCTGGTCAGCGCCGCGGCCTCGCACCGCAGCGACGTCCGCGCCCTGGTCGCGGCGGTGGCCGGCGGCGCGATCGGCACCCTGCATTGCCTGGATATCAGCTGGCGGCGCCAGCGCGGCATACCACGCCCCGGTTCCTGGTTCACCCAGGCCGGCCAGGCCCTGGCCGGCTCCGGCGCCGACCTGGGCTGGCATCTGCTGGAGGTGGCGCTGCAGGTGCTTGACTACCCCTTGGTCGAGGCCGCGCTATACCACCACGTGGCCGCGCCAGGCGACGCCGGAGAACACCAGGCCAGCTGGCGCGCCGACCAGGCCCCAGCCACCGAGGCACCCATCGAGGTCGAATCCCAGTCCTTCAGTTGCCTCAAGGTCGAGGGCGGCCCGCTGATCCGCATGAGCACGGCCTGGGCCTCGCACCAGGAACGGGACGCGACCCGGATCACCCTGTACGGCAGTGCCGGGGAACTGCACCTGCACACCACCTTCGGTTTCAGCCAGAACCGGGTGGCGCAACCCAGCCTGACCCTGACGGTGGACGGCCGGACAACCCCGCGGGCCTTTGCCGCCGAGGACAACGTCGCCCCCTACCGGGCCTTTCTGCGCCAGCACCTGGCCACCCTGGGCAGCAGCCCCCAGGCCCGCGAAGGTGAATACCGCAAGCTGCGCTCGCTGGCCTCGGCCATGTCCGCCCTGTACCCCCACTTATCGTCATCCGGCGCCGCACCTTCGGTTCAATGACCGCGCGCCGCAGCCAGGAGCCCATCCCATGGCCGATTCAAGCCTTTTCAAAGACAAGTTGCTGCAACTCTCCCGACTCTCCGGCCCGATCGTGGTATCGCGTATCGGCTTCCTCCTGCTGTCGCTGGTGGACACCATGATGGTCGGGCGCTACGCCACCGAGTCGCTGGCGGCGATCTCCATCACCCACGCCATCGCCGACACCTACATGCTGATTGCCGCCGGGCTGCTGCTGGGGATCCTGGTCATGGGCTCGATCGCCATCGGCCAGCAAGACCCGCGCGCCGCCGGCCTGGCTGCCCAGCGCGGCGTGGTCCAGGCCCTGGGCCTGGGCCTGCTGTGTGCCCTGGCCAGCGTCGCCAGCCTGCCCCTGCTGAGCCGCTTCGGGGTCCAGGCGGACCTGGCCGCGGCCATCGCGCAACTGATGGGGGTGGTGGCCCTGGGGTTGCCGGCGATCCTGATCTACATCGCCTATTCGTTCTTCCTCGAAGGCATCGCCCGCCCCATGCCCGCCACGCTGGTGATCCTGGGCGGCAACCTGATCAACGGGGTGCTGTGCTACGCCATGGTCTACGGCGCCTTCGGCCTGCCGGAAATGGGCGCCCTGGGCTCGGCCTGGTGCACCACCCTGGTCAGGCTGCTGATGGCGCTGGCGATCATGCTCTATGTGCACCGCTTCATGGCCGACCGGGCCGACTTCGGCATCAACCGGCGCTTCGCCTGGGGCTGGTCGCAATGGCAGATGCAACGGCGCATCGGCTACGGCGGCGGCTTGAGCTTCGGCATCGAGGCCGGCGCCTTCATGCTGATCGCGGTCATGGCCGGGGTGGCCTCGCCGCTGATCGCCGCCGCCTGCGCGGTGCTGGTCAACATCCGTTCGATCCTGTTCATGATTCCCATGGGCGTGGGCTTTGCCACCTCGATCCTGGTCGGCATGGCCCACGGCAACCGCGACTTGCCGGACATCCGGCGCTCGACCCAGGCCGGCCTGTGGCTGGGGGTGACGCTGAGTACCCTCTGCGCCCTGCTCCTGGCCGCCCTGCCCGGGCCGCTGCTGGCGCAGTACAGCCATGACGCGCAACTGCTGGCGGCGGCGCTGTCGAGCATGCTGCTACTGGCCCTGGCCATGCCCTTCGACGCCTGGCAGGGCGTCATGTCCAATGCCCTGCGCGGACGCGAGGATGCCTTGGCGCCGACCCTGATCCACGGCATTGCCTACCTGCTGCTGATGGTGCCCCTGGGCTGGCTGCTGACCCTGCACTGGCAACGCGGCCTCAACGGTCTGGTGGAAGCCATGCTGATCGGCAACCTGGTGGCGGCGGCGCTGATGACCCAGCGCCACTACCAGCTCAACCGCCGCGGCAGCGAGGCCCCTGCGGCCGCCGCCCTGCCGGATGAGGGGGTCTGATGCAGCTTTCGGTGATCATCCCGGTGCACGCCAAGGCCGAGCGCCTGCGCTTGACCCTGGCCAGCCTGCGCCGCCAGCAGCAGCGTTGCCAATTCGAAACCCTGATCGTCGCCGACGCCGCGCAACCGGCGGTCATGGCCCAGCTCGCCGCCTTGAGCGATGTGCGCATACTCCACTCGCCGGGCCTGGGACGCGCGGCGGCGCGCAACCTCGGGGCAAGCCTGGCCCAGGGCGAGGTGCTGCTGTTTCTCGACGACGACATCCTGGTCCGGGACGGCTTCTTCGAGGCTCATCTACAGGCCCAGCGCGCCCAGGCCGGCCTGGTCCACGGCCGGCTGCGGGAGCTGATCGCCCTGAGCACCCTGAGCGATCCGGCCCTGGGCTGCCCCGGCTGCCCGCCGATCCTGCCGGAGGACCTGCTGGCCGGGCGCTGGAGCGCCGACGGCGCGCGCCTGGTCGCCAATCCCCTGGAGCAGGCCGCGGAACATCCTCGGGCCAGCCAGTGGCCGTGGCTGGGCAGCGCCGGAGCCAATATCTCGGTGTCCCGCAGCGCCTGGCAGCAGGTTGGCGGTTTCGATGCCTCCTATGGCCGACGCTGGGGCATGGAAGACCTGGACCTGGGCTACCGCCTGTGGCGGGCCGGGGTCCGGCTCAGCCTGGCCCCCGCCGCCTGCGGCTATCACATGTCCCATCACAACCCGCAACGCTGGCAGGATCACCGGCACAACCTGGAGCTGTTCCAGGCCCAGGCGCCCATCGCCGAGGCCCTGGCCCTGGACCAGTTGCTGTCGCCCACCGGCTCGCTGCAGCGCTACATCGCCCGTGTCGACCAGATCCGGCAGAACGCCCTCTCCCCCTGCGCCCGGGAGTGACGCTTGAGCGCGTCGAGAAAGCGCCCCTGGCTGCCAAACAGCATCAGCACCTGGGAGCGGTAGCACAAAGCAGCCTCGCGCCAGCGTGACCAGGAGCAGGCAATGTCCCGGGGCCGCAGGCGCAGGCCCAGGGCCTGCATGTGCTCCAGTTCATGCTGTGGGGAGCACTGTTCGACGTAGGGAAAATCGCTGTAGAAGAACAGCCGGTGGTCCAGGGCGCGGGCCAGACGATGGGTCAGGCAATGATCGACATGGGCGCCGATGGCCAGGGGCGCGCACAGCACATCCTGCGGCCGCAGGCAGCCGCGCAGGCGCTGCAGCAGCCCCGGGTCGGGCTCCGGCCAGGCGTCCGGGTCGGGCGTGAGAAACAGCGACTGCGGGCTGGCATGCAGGAACTCGCCATGGCCATCCAGGCGCAAGGCCGCGTCCTGCGCGCCCAGGCTGGAGCAGGCGCAACCGAGGAGCGCCGCGGCGCGCTGATCCTCCTGGCGCCGCTGCCCGGGGCTGGCAAAACAGCGCCAGCGCTGTTCGCTGGCATGGGCCCGGGCGATGGCCGGACCGGCGTCGCCGGCGAACAGGCTCAGCAGCACGATCTGCCGTCCCCCGGCCCAGGGCGCCAGGCCACTGCCCAGCGACCAGACGGCGTCGTCCGGGTGTGGTGACAGCACCACCACCCGGCCGCGCGGCGCCTCAGCGGGCATTGACGGCACCGCCGGCATACAGCTGCCCCAGGCGCAGGAAGCGCGAGATCTCCCGGTCGTTGCGCTCCACCACCCGGCAACGACCCATTTTCAGCGGCGAGAGCTGGATATCGGGGAAGTTGGCCATCTGCACCCAGGACAGTTGCTCGAACGCCCGGTACAGCCCCTGCAGCTCGACCTCGCAAGCCGCCAGGCGCATGGCCGGTGGCACTTGGGCCAGGCGCCGGGCGCTGGCGCTGAAGGCCTCTTCGAAGTCCGGACCGACATGGGTTTCCGGACAGGGCACGCAGTAGTCCAGGTACATGCCAAAGCGCAACAGCGTCTGATACAGCTCCGCCTCCTCCTGGACCCGGGCCGCCGAAGGCACCTCGTGGCTGCCGAAATTCAGGTAACCGCTGGCCATCGCCGCCGGTGCCTTGAGTGCTTGCAGGGCGCGGCCAACGAACATCAGCAGGCCCCCCAGATCCTTGAAGCCATTGACCGCGAAGCAGTCGAAGCGGCCACGCAGGCTGGGCGGCAACGGCTCAAAGACGTCGTAGTGGACCACTTCGATATTGTCGAAGCCCTGTTGCGCCGCGACCCGGGCGATGGTCGCCAGCAGTTGCGGATCGATGTCCGCCACCACGATCTGCCGGCGGTAGCCGTGGACCGCGAGAAACAGCGAGAACAACGCGTCGTCCCCCAGCAGCAACAGCGCCTCATGGTTCAGGTCGCCCAGGCTCTGCATGATCTTGTAGCGCCGCACCAGGGTTTCGTATGTCTCGATGGATTGGCTGTAGCGGTTCTGCTTGTCGCTGACGAGATCGGCGAGGATCTCGCGAAAATGCGGGTTCAGTTGCAGGCAGTCATCGCTGACCAGGTGCAGCCCATGCCCGGGCACCGGCGTGTCCGGCACGCCTTGCCAGACGAAACGCGGCGCGTCCGGGCCCGGCACCTGGCCCACGCGCCCATCGGCCAGCAGTTGCGCCAGGCACCAAAGCACCTGGCGCACCGTCAGGCGCGACGAGAGCAGTTGATAGATGCGTTGCGGGCGCCCGAGCTTGGCCAGCAGATCGTCCAGCGCCGCCGCTTGCGCGCCGCTCGCGCCGGGCAGTGTCGCCAGCGTCGCCTGAAGTTCCGAACCTGTTGCAGTCACTGTATGCATGCAGCCTCCTGTGGCGTTGCTTGAAGTGAAATGCCGTCAGAGCACGGCATGCAGAATGTTTCCGGCACAACGGCCGTGAAAGAAATTGACCCCGACTTCCAGGGTGTCGCCACGGCGGTCGGCATAGCCCAGCCCGGTGCCGAACAGCCCGGGCAGCGCCTGACCGCCGACCATCAGTTCGTGGGTTTGCGGGTGTTTGCACAGATTGCCGTCACGCTCATCGAGGGTCAGGCTGACGCCCGCCGCATTCAGCAGCCCGGGCACTCTCGGGCGGTAGCCGGTGGCATTGATCAGCAGCGCGCCGCGGCTGAGCCAGGGTCGCGGATCGGCGTTGCCGATATGCAACTCGACGCTGGCCCAGCTCCCCGCCTCGATCTGCAGCAGGGTGTCGCGGGCGGCGCCGCGCAGGCCACAGAAACGGTTGACCTCGCCGCTTTCCGCGTCGATCAGGTCCTGGGCCTGCAGGGCTGGCGCAACCTTGGCCGAGGCCGCCCACAGTGCCGGACGCTGGCGGCACAGCACCTGGATCGCCGCCGCTGGCAGGCGCCCGGCAAAACGTTGCAGCAGGTAGCCGACCACGGAGAACGCGCTATGGCTGCCCCCCAGCACCAGCAGTGGCCGGCCCTGCTCCAGGGCCTGTAGCAGCAGCGGGTCGGCCTGCCCGCGCAACACCCGGTCGGAACACAGGCTCGCCGGCGCCGCGCCCTCTTGCGGCAGCAGCTCGCGCACCCGGGCGCCACAGGCCAGCACCAGGTAACGGCTGTGGCTGCTGCCCCAATCGCCCTGGACGCTGAAGCCACTGGCGCTGCTGCGGACACTGGCCACCGGATGAGCAAAATGAATCGCCGCCTTGGGCTGGTCCCGGCACAGATCGAGGATCACCTGGGCCAGTTGGCGCAGGAACGCCGAGACTTCGAGCAGCGACACCACCTGCTCCGGGTTCTGCAGCCAGCGCTGCACCTGGGGCTGGCGCAGGCACTGGGCGAACACCCCATCGCTGCGGATGCCGCGGAGAAAGTCGGCGATCGGCGAATTGGCCTCGATGGCGTAGGCCAGGCACTGCCACTGGCTGAAGGATGCACTGCGCTCATGCACCTGCACCCCGCCGTCGAGCAATGCCTGCAAGCGTCCATTGCGGTCCGCGGCAATGAACAGGCCCAGGGCGGCGGGCCCGAAGCCGATGATCTGTAGCAGCGTTTCCATGGCGTTACCCCTTATAGCGACTGCATGGGATCGCCCCGGTGGTGACCGGCGCGATCAGAATGAATAGGACAGTTCCAGGGCCAGGTGGGAGTCGCTGGCCAGTACATCCCACACCGCATCGCTGCTGGAGCTGTTGACCAGCACGGCGGAAACCCCGGCCCGCAGGGCATCGCTGAGCCCCAGGTCGAGGGACGCGCTGAGCATGTTGTTGCCCAGGTCCGAGGCCTGCGCGGTGTAGCCCAGGAACAGCGAGGACAGGTGCGCATCGTTGAGTTCCAGGCGCGCGCCGAGCAGGAACTTGCGGTCGAAGATGCTCACCGGGGCCAGGCGCTGATCCTGGTCGCGGTGGTACTCGCCGATCAGGCTCAGGTCGGCGTCACGCCAGGCCCGGGTGATGGCGTACTCCAGGCCGACGGACAGCTTGCGCGAGTTGTAGGCACTGTCCGAAACCCGCTGATCCAGGGCTTCGAGCTTGTACAGCCACTGTTCGCGGACCCAGATCGCGTCCAGCCCCCACTGCGTGACCTCGGTGTACTGGGCCACCAGGCTGTCGCCTGCGGTGCGGAACGCCGGCGCCCGGTTGGTGCCCTTGAAGTAGCTCAGGCCGATGTCCAGATCGGACACCGAAACGAAATAGCGCGCCGCCACATCCAGCCCATCCCGATCGGCGCCGTGGAGGTACTCGGCCTGCGACTGCACCCGGTAAGCGGCAAAGCGCGCCGGCTCGCGGTAGAACTGTACCGGCTCGAAACCGTCCAGCAGGTACAGGCTCAGGTGCCCGGGGCCCAGGCTGCTGCCCAGCTTGAGGGCCTTCTGCGAGAGCTTTTCCTCCGGTTGCAGGCCGTCGAGGTTGTCATAGGTGTTGATCACGTCCACCAGCTGGCGGGTTTCCATGACGCCCCAGTGTTCCTTGATCCGGCCCACCTTGAGCTCGCGGCTGTCCTGCTCCAGCAGCACGAACAGTTCATCCCAGTAGAAGTCCGGGCGCGGATCCCTCTTGGCGCTTTCGAGGTAGCGCGGGTTGACCACCAGCCGCAGGCGCAGGCTGTCCCAGCTCTGCAGGTACTGATAATCCAGGCCCAGTTGCGCGGTGCCAGGCAGGTCGTCGTCGACCCCGTCGGCGGGCGACGAGGTGAAGAAATAGCGCTTGAGGGCGATCTTCGCCGACAGTTCCTGCTCCGCCGCCTGGGGCTCGGGCTGGGCCGGCGACCGAGCTTGCGCCTGGGCCTGCCCGACAGCACCCCACAGCCCCAGCGCCAGGGCCGCAAGCCCGGGACGGCGGGTGATCATTGCGTCAGGTTTCCGAGCCGGGCCGGTTCGAAGGCGTCCTCGCCGATGCCGGTGCGAAACTGCACGTCGGAGCTGACCAGCAGGGTCTGGCGTCCGGTGATGTGGTTGACCATGGTCATGTTCAGGGCGCGCCAGTAGCGTCCCAGGAACAGCTGGTAGCCATCCAGGGTCAGGGTCTTGAACTTGCTGCCCTTGCGGTCGTAGTACTCGGTCTTCATCTGCCGGTAGTCGGCCTTGTTGTACCAGACCCAGATCGACGAATAGCCCGAGTACGGGTACAGCGGCACCTGCTTGACCACCGCGCACTGGGCATCGCCGCAGGGCTCGTCGCGCAGCCACTGGTAGTCGTAGTTGCCGACCTCCATCGAACCGATGTCCTCATAGGAGAACTCGCTGCCGGAGAACGAGCCGGAACGGTCGGCCGCCGCCACCCGCTTGACCCGCTTGAGGGCCGGCAGGTACAGCCAGACCTGATCGCCTTCCTTGATCTTGGAGTGGATCAGCACCCGGGAATTCTTGATGTTCTCCGGGGCCTCGAAAGTCAGCAGCACCTTGTCCCCCACCGCCGTGCTGGCGGTTTCGAAACTGTTCATGCGCATGAAGCGATCGGTACGGGCGCCCTCCTTCTCCACCAGGGTCAGGCGGATCCGCGCGCTGGTGTCCTGGTAGCCCAGGTCGCTGTCGCGCCAGCGATGGGCGTATTGCTGCCCCAGTTCCTGTTCCGGGCTGGCCAGGGTCGGTGCCTGGTGCAACAGGGCGCACAGTGACAGGCAGGCGCTGAATGCGGCTTTGTGGTTCATGGTCGAGTCCTTGTCTGAATGAGGGTCGGGTCAGGCTTCGCGGGGCGCCAGCCGGGTGGCGGCACGGCCCCACAGGAAGCGGTCGAAGGTCAGCAGCACCAGGGGCAGGCACAGGGCGTCGAAGATCAGTCCGAGGAAGATCGCGATCACCGCCAGCAGGCCGAAGTCGGCGTTCATGGAAAACGGCGAGAGGGTCATCACCATGAAGCCCGAGGCGAGGATCACCGAGTTGGCGAACACCGACGGCAGCACATGCTGGTAGGTCAGGCGCAGGGCTTCCCGGGGCGAATGCCCCTGCTCCAGGCGCAGCCCCTTGTAGTGGCTCATGATGTGGATCGTGGCCTCGACGATCAGGCCGTAGACCACCACGCAGACGTTGATCGCCGCGGTGTTGATCTCGCCGCGCCACAGGCCCCAGAGGCCGAACATGATGAAGAACGGAAAGACGTTGGGCAGCACGCTGATCAGCCCCAGCCCGGCGTTGCGCAGGAAGAACGCCACCATCAGGGTGATGGTCAGCAACTCGAACAGCAGGCCGTTGACCATGTACTCGATGCTGATGTGGGTCAGGTTGGCGAACACCACCGCCTCCCCCGTACCCAGGCCCGGGATCAGCGCGCTGCGCCGGGCATTGGCCTGCCACCAGTCATCGGCGCGCTGCTTGATGTCGCGGATCTGCTGGGTGTCGAGCCGGGTCAGGGTCACCACCAGGCGCGTGGCCGACTTGTCGATGTTGATCTGGCTGCCCAGGTCCAGGCCGAAGGGCAACGACATCTCGTAGACCAGCAGCATCTGCGCCGCCAGCGCCGGGTCCACCGGCAAGCGGTAGTCCTCGGGCCGACCGCCGTTCATGGTCTGGTTGAGCTTCTTCAGGGCATCGCCGAGGGTGGTCACCGAATCGACCTCCGGCTGGGTCCTGAGCCATTGGGCGAAGCGATCCAGCTCCTGCAGAAAGGCCGGATCGGAGATATCGCCCTTGCTGGAGGTGGCGACGTACTCCAGGCGATAGATGCCGGACAGGTTGTCCATGGCGAACTCGGTGGCATTGCGCACCGGGATGCTGGTGTCGAAGTTCTCGACGATCCGGTCATTGATCAGGTTGTGGCGCGCCGGCTCGATCGCCAGCACGAACAGCACCACGAAGCCCAGCAGGCAGAGTTTCGGGTAGCGCAGCAACGGCTCCATGTACGCCGAGTAGCGGCGGCTGGCCGCGCCTTCCAGCGGCTTGAGGCGCAGCAGCGGAATCAGCACCGCGGCCACCGAGAGGGTCACCAGCAGCGCCATCACCGCGCCAATCGCGGCCAGCACGCCGAACTCCTTGTAGGGCGGCGACGCGGCGAACACCAGGCTATAGAAGCCCACGGCATTGGTCGCGGTGCCGATGGCGATGGGCTTGATGGTGTCCTTGATCGCCGCACAGGCCAGGTCCACCCGGCGCTCGCCGTACTGGCCGCTCATCTGCCGCGCCGCCGACAGCACGTGCATGATCTCCGCCACCGAGGTGGCCAGCACGATGGTCGGCAGCAGCCCGGTCAGCGCGGTCGCCTCGAACCCCAGCCAGCCGCTGGCGCCCAGGGTCGCGGCGGTGGCCAGGGTGATGGCGATCAACACCACCAGCAGCGCGCCAAGGCTGCGCAGCATCAGCACGCTGGCCAGGAGAATGATCAGGTACATCAGCGGGGTCAGCACCGCCATGTCCTGCTGCGCGGCTTGCGGGTAGGCCGCCTCCACCGCGGCCAGCCCGGTCAGGTGCACTTGCAGCCCGGGGTTGTTGCGCGCGAAGTCATCCAGCAGGCGCTGGCCTTCGGCGGTGGCGGCGAGCGCCGCGTCCAGGGTCTGGGGCGGAAACTGCAGGGTCACCAGCACGCCCACGGTCTGCCCATCACTGGACACCAGGCGCTTGACCAGCTCGATGTCATTGCGTCCCAGGCGCTCCATCAGCTGGATATGCGCCGGTGTCAGGTCCGCCGGTTGGCGCACCAGGGCCTCGACGTGCACCGTGTCGTCCTCGGCGAACACGTGCTGGAAGTTGGTCACCGAGTCGACCCGATAGGCGTGGGGAATGTGCCAGGCGCGCTGGGTCAGCTCATGCAGCTGTTCCAGGTAGGCACGGGTGAACATCGTGCCCTTGGGGTTCTTGATCACGAACAGCAGGGTGTCGGACTTGCCGAACTGGCGATGCAGCGCATCCAGTTGCTCGACGGTCTTTTCGCCCTCGGGAAAGAACGCCCGGTAGTCGGCGGCGAAGCGGATCGAGGTCATCCCCCAGGACAGCACCGCCACCAGGATCAGCGTCAGGGTGAACAGCCAGAAGCGGTAACGCTTGAGCCAGCGTTCGAAGGTTGAAGTGGCCATCAGCGGCGCCCTCCAGGACCGGTGCCGATCAGCTCAAGCAGCTGGGCGACGCCCTCCTCGACGCTGCGTCCGGCCGTCTCGATCTGGCACTCGCAGGCCGGCGGCGGCTCATAGGCGCTGTCGATCCCGGTGAACTGCGCCAGCTGGCCGCTGCGGGCCCGGGCATACAGGCCCTTGGGGTCGCGGGACTCGCACAGCGCCAGGGCGGTGGCCACGTGCACTTCAAGGAAGTGCCCGCCAGGAAACAGCGCCCGTGCCCGCTGGCGATCTTCGATAAAGGGCGAAATGGCGCTGACCAGCACGATGTAGCCGCTGTCGTAGAACAGCCGGGCGACCTCCCCCAGGCGGCGGACGTTTTCCTTGCGGTCGGCGGCGGAGAACTTCAGGTCGCTGTTCAAGCCACTGCGCAGATCGTCGCCATCGAGCACCCTGACCCGCGCGCCCAGCGCTTCGAGCCGGGCCTCCAGGGCCCTGGCCAGGGTCGACTTGCCGGCACCGGACAGGCCGGTGAACCAGACGCACAGCGGCCCGTGGGCCAGCGCCGTTGCGCCACCGCGGGCCCTGCCGCCGGTGTCGCCCTTGCTCATGTCATAGCTATTCACTGTCACGTCTCTCATAGGCACATCCAATGGGGTCACTCATAGACCGAGCGAATGATTCGGCAGGGGTTGCCCGCCGCCAGCACACCGGGGGGAATCGAACGGGTGACCACGCTGCCGGCGCCGATCACGCTGTTGTCACCCACCTCCACACCTCCCAGCAGCACGGCGCCGGCACCGACCCAGACGTCGTTGCCCAGGACGATCGGCGCCGCGCGCTGCACGCATTTGCGCCGGCCATCGACCAGCACCGTGCGCGCCTCGGGCTGCAGCGGGTGGCGGGTGGTCATCAGTTGCACGTTGGGCGAGAGGTAGACCCGGTCGCCAAGGACGATCCGGTTGCCGTCGACAAAGGTGCAGTTCATGTTGATGAACACCTCGTCGCCGATCTCGATATGCACGCCGTAGTCGCAATGGAAGTTGGCTTCCACCCAACTGTTGCGCCCCACTCGCTTGAGCAGCCGGGCCAGCAAGGCTTGTTGTTGCTTGATATCCAGTGGCGAACAGTTGTTGTAGAGCCGCTGCAACTCCTGGGCACGCATGCGCATCCGTGCCAGTTCCATATCAGGGGTGCAGAACCATTCACCGGCCAACATGAGTTCCCGGGCCGAAGGTTGTTTGCGGCTTGCGTTAGTTGCAACTTGCGAAACATCCATGAGCAACTCCGAAGTTCAATAAGTTCAGGCCTGCGGCAACTTTTCATAGACGGATATATGTTTGAACGACCCCTCGACGAAGGGCGTCTTGTCCCAGCTTGACCAACGCTCCAACAGACGCATGCCGGCCAGTTCGGCCATCAGGTCCAGCTCGGCCGGCCAGGCGTAGCGCAGCTCCACCGGAATCACCCGCATGCCCTGCGCCTGCAGGCGGATAAAGCGACAGCTGACCCGCTGGGCCACCGGGTCCAGGCGCGAGGCTTCCAGCAGCACCTCGTTGCGCTCCAGGCCACCGACGTACACCGGCTGGTCCTTGGCGTAGCGCGACAGGTCCGGGTAGAAGGTTTCGATCACCAGCCGTCCGTGTTCCTTGAGCAAGCCGCTGGTGGCCTTGAAACAGCTGACCTGGGCGGCCTGGGACGGCAGCAGGAACAACGAGCTGAAGGTGCAGAAGGCCAGGCTGAAGGGCCCGCCGCGGACCCCTTCGAGGCTGGCGAAGTCGGCCTGGGTCAGCGGCAGCTCGGCGCCGCCGGGCTTGGCCCGCAGTTTCTCCAGCATCGACGGCGAAGCATCGACGCCATGCACCTGGACCCCGCGCTCGCGCATCGGCAAGGCGAAGCGCCCAGTGCCGATGCCCAGTTCCAGGACCGGCTCGCGGGTGCCGGCCATGGCCACCAGCACTTCGATGGCATTGGCCGGCGCCTCGCCATACAGATCGTCATAGATATCGGCCAGGGTTTCGCCGTAGGTGCTGGCATCGCTCATGTGCTGTTCCACTCTGTGTTTTTTAAGGGCAATAAGGTCCCGTGCGGGGGATAGAATCCCCCGCAGGAAACAACCGTTAGTTAAGTGTTCAGTTCAAGGAACTAGTGATTGAGTGCTTGCCTTATATAGTCGGCAAGATGTTTGTCTTGAACATCCGCTAGTGTCAGCAGTTTTATATGTCGGCGAAACTTTCCCGAGCCTTCCAGAACCCGATGCGGGTCTTCGAACAGATAGCCCTGGCCAAACTCCACCGACACATGTCCGGTATAGGCATAGACCCCGCAGAACGGCGCGACACGGGAAAACAGGATGCCCCCGTACTTCACCGATTCGGCGACCGTGCCACAGCACTCTTCCACCACCTGGCGTACCCGTTGCACCACCTGCAGCAGGTGGCCGTGGGTGCTGCCGATGTCCTCGAGCAAGGCCAGGACGGCATCCTCGGTTTTACGCATGCTTGGGCACTCCCTGCCGCTGTATTGGGTCGGACCGAGCAATCACTGGCCCACCGGGGTGCACAGCTCCACCAGGGTCCCGGCCGGGCAGCGAACATAGGAAACCACCTGCCCCCAGGGCTTTTTCTGCACTGGCGCATGCTCCGTGGCGCCAGCGGCCAGGGCCTTGGCATGGGCCTTGGGCACATCGTCGGTGACCAGGGCGATCTCGATGCCCAGGGGTTGCTGCTGGGGGCTGCAGAACTGATAGCCGCCTTCGCAGTTGGAATGGGCCAGCTCGCGACTGGCAAACGCCAGGGTGGTGGCGCCACTGTCGAGCTCACCGTAATCACCGGATTCGTCGAGAAAGCGCCGGGAGAAGCCGAAGGCGTCCTCGAAGAAACGGATCGAGGCTTCGACATCGGGGACATAAACAATCGTGTATCCAAACTTCACAGTGTCACTCCTTAAATTGCTCTGTTTATGCGACTCGTGGTGCCGCAGGGCAGCCGCGAGCCGGTGTGGATTTTCCCGGTAAGGCTGTACTTGCGCCAGCACTGAATGCCCCTGCCGCCGGTGTTTCATCGGGCCGCCTGCATCAGGCACTGCACCACCTGTTCCAGGGCGACCCCGGACAGCAGGCTGTAGTGATCCGCGGTCAGGGTCAGGCAGCGCTCGCCCACGGCTTGCTCGGCCAAGGGCCGCAGGCCGCTGGAGCGGTGTTCGACACTGGCCCGCAGGTGCCAGCTCGGGCAATTCACCGGCCGGTAGCGATAGTCCAGCAGGGCCGCGTAGTGCCGACAGAACAGGGCAAAGCGTTCCTGGGAGGCGCTTTCGGCGATGGCCGGCAGCGCCTGGCCCTCGGCCTGGATCTGTGCGGACTGCTCCAGGTCGCGCTGGAACAGTTGCTGCAACAGGCTGGGCGGTAACTCCGGCGCCGGCTCCGGTGGCGCGCCCGCGTCGAGGGTCACCAGGGCCGGCCGCACCTGCCCCTCGGCACTCAGCAGGCGGGCCATTTCCACCGCCAGCACACCGCCGAACGACCAGCCGGCCACCACCACCGGGCGCCCGGCCAGCAGGCGCTCCTGCAGCTGTCCGAGGTATTCCCGGGCCTGGGCCTGGAGGCTGTCGAAACGCTGCCCGGCGTCGGCGCACAGGCCGATCACCTCGAAGCTCTCGCGCAGCAAGCGGATCAGCGGCCAGTAGCACGACAGCGCGCCGCCTACCGGGTGCACCAGCACCAATAGCGGCCGGTTGTCATCGGCGCGGGCGCAGAAGTCCACCCGATTGCGCGGCCGCTGTCCGCCGCCCTGCAGGTAGCCGAGCAAGGCGTTGACCGAGGGGTGGGCGTAAATGTCCGCCAGACTCAGGTCCAGCCCCAGCTCGCTGTTCAGTGCCAGCAGGATGTGCACCGCGTGCAGTGACGAAGCCCCTTGGTCGAACCAGGACGCGTCGGCCTCGCGCAGCGCCGGCAGGACCCGCTGCACGCAGCCCAGCAGCAGTTCCCGGCGCGCCGAGAAGCCCGCATCCGCGGCCGCCGCCTGTGGCCCGCAGAGCCCCGGCAACAAGGCCCGCAGCGCCTCGCGGTCGACCTTGCCATTGGCCGTCAGCGGCAACTGCGCCAGGGCGAACAGGCGCACCGGCACCATGTAGGGGTTGAGGTACTGGGCGGCGAAGTCCAGCACCGACTCGCCGCTGGGCAGCGGCTCGCGGGCCACGAAGAAGCCGTACAGGGCGCCGCTGCCATCAACGCAGGTGGCCGCCTGTTGCACCCCGGGGGCCCGGGCCAGCACCGCCTCGATTTCCGCCAGTTCCACACGCATGCCATTGAGCTTGACTTGCAGGTCCTCGCGGCCGAGGAACTCGATCTCCCCGTCCATGCGCAGGCGGCCCATGTCGCCGGTGCGGTAGACCCGCTGCTGCAACCCGGGCTCGATGAAGAACGCCTGGTCGGTACGCTGGCGGTCGTGGATGTAACCGGCGGCCAGGCCTTCGCCGGCGATGTACAGCATGCCCTTGACCGCGGGCGGACAACGGCGGCCCAGGGCGTCGAGTATGTAGAAACGCTGATTGCTCAGGGGCCGTCCGTAGGGAATGCTCGGCCATTGCCGGTCCACCTGCCGGACCTCGAAGCAATTGGACCAGATGGCCGCTTCGGTGGCCCCGCCCAGTGCCATGAAGCGCGAGCCCGGGGCCAGTTCCCGCAAACGTTCGGGCAGGCCCAGGGCGATCCAGTCGCCGCTGGCCATCCACAGCCGCACGCTGGCGAGAGCGTCCGGCCGGTCCACGGCCCTGGCGTAGCCCAGGGCCATTTCCATGATCGCCGGAACCGAGTTCCAGACACTCGCCCGGTGGCGCTGCGCGGCGTCGAGCCAGGCTTGCGGATCAGTGCTGCGCTGGCCATTGGCCGCGAGGATCAGCGCACAGCCGCACAGGGCCGGCATGAACAGGTCGAACACCGACAGATCGAAGCTGATCTCACTGACCCCGAGCAAGCGGTCCCCGGGCTCGATGGCCAAGCGTTCGCGGCAGTCCTGCAGGGTGTTGAGCGCCGCGCGATGGCTGATCGCCACGCCCTTGGGCGTACCGGTGGTGCCCGAGGTGAACATGATGTAGGCCAGGGCCGTATCCACCGCCGGGTAGGCCGGGCTGATCGCCGGGCCCCGGGCCTCGGACGACTGCAGCCAGTGCCGGTAGTTGAGCGACCAGTTCACCGGCGAAGCGATGATCGCCGCGATGTCCCCGTCGTCATCGCCCAGGACCGTGGTGGCCGCGGCCTGATTGATGATCGAATGCACCCGGCGCGGCGGCGAAGTCTTGCTCACCGGAACATAGGTGGCACCGGCCATCAGCACCGCATAGATCGCCACCACGTTGCCAATGTCACGACTGCCACGCACCACCACATGGTCGCTGGGCCCGACCCCGTTCTCGTTCAGGTGGCTGGCCAGGCGACTGGCCAGACACAGCAACTGGGCAAAGCTCAGGCTGGCATCGTCGCTCAACACCGCCGGCGCGTCCGGGCGCTGCGCCGCCTGATGCAGCAGCCCCTGATAGAGCGCCTGTCCGGACAGCGGCCGCTGCAAGTGGTTGAAACGGTCGACCCGTTCCAGCAACGACTCCGGCAAGGGCAGCTCGCTCAAGTCCCAGCTCTGCGGCTGCAGGGCCAGGCGCTCCAGGGCGCCATGAAAATGCTCGAAGGCCTGGGTAATCAGCCCGGTTTCGAACAGCCCCTCGCGCTCGTCCCAGGACAGGCACAGGCCGTCGGCGCTGGCGAAGGCCTGGGCGTCGATCCAGATCTGCGGCGTCATCATCGCGTGGTCGGTCTGCTGCAGGGGCGCGGCCGGCAGGTCCATCTCCAGCAACGAGGAGAACACATAGGGCATCGGCGGCTCGGCGCTGCTGGCCCGCTGGTCGTGCTCGCGGATCCACTGGCGGACCACCGACACGCCGTCGTAGGCGCCATGCTGCAGCGCCGCGTACAGATCCTGCTGGACCTGCCGGGCACAGGCGGCGAACGCCAGAGGCTGGGGCGGCAGGTCGATCAACAGGGTGTCGGCCTGGTTGCCAAGGGTCGAAGCCAGCGCCGGTTCGAGCTGTGCCCGGGTGTTGTACATGACGCTGCAGGTCACCGAAGCCTTGCCCGACCAGCGCGCCAGGGTCTGCAGGAACAGGGTCAGCAAGGTGGCGTTGAGCGACACCTGATGGCGTCTTGCCGCGGCCTCCAGGGCCTGTTGCAGCTGCGGGCCCAGGATCCGCCGGTGCTCGATGAAACGCGGCGCCGCCGACGTTCCGGGGCTGCGCCGGGCCAGGGGCAGATCGGGGCCGGCGGCCAGTTGGGGAATCTTGCGCTGCCAGTAGTGCCGGGCCTTGTACCGCGCCAGGCGCCGGTTGCGGCTCAAGGCCGCGAGCGCCGCCGGAGCATAGCCGGGGAGCGCGCCGTCGGCCTCCTGCGTCACCAGTGCCAGCAGGTCGTTGATGAAGATCTGCACCGCCGGCGCATCGAACAACGCCAGCCGGTAGACCACGTGCAGGCAGCGCTCCTCGTGGTCCTCCACCAGCACCAGGCGCAGCAGCGGCTGTTCCGCGGCCAGGGGCGCAATGGGCATGGCGCTGTCCGCCAGGGAGGCGCAATGCCGCGCCCGCGCACCGGCCACCGCGGGCTGTTGCTCGACGCTCGGCAACTCCGCGGCCAGGGGCTTGAAGCGCGGTGAACGGGCGTCCAGGGTGTAGCCCAGGACCGGGTGCCGGACCAGCATCCGCGCCAGGGCGCCCTGCAGCTGTGCCGCCGTCGGCACGGCACCGGCATACACCAGGTGCAGGTAGGCGGCGCTGCCCTGGCTGAAGGCCGAGTGCTCCCCCAGCCAGTAGGCCTGGCGCAGGCCGGCCAAGGGTGCCGCCAGCGGGTCGGGCGGCGCCAGGTAATCCAGCAGACGGTGCTTTTCCTGGCCTACGCTGTGCCGGATGTCCGCGGGCAGCCCGGCCTCGTCGCAGCGATAGCGCAGGCGCCCGGCCTCTTCGTAGAGATGGACGCCGCGCTGCTCCCAATGCTCGATCAGTGTCGCCACCGCCTGACTCATAGTTCGCCCTCCAGCATCGACGCTCGCGGCTCGCTGTGCGCCGCGCGCAGCAGCCCGGCGACGAACTCGCCGAGGCTGGCGGTGCCGACGATCAGGGTCAGGTCGATACCGTCCTCGCCCCACAGCTGCGGGTGACGTTGTTCCAGCAGCGCGCACAGCTGCAGGGCCTGCAGCGAGCTGCCACCGCAGGCGAAGAAGTTGGCCGCGCCGTCCAGCTGGTGCGGCGCCAGTTTCAGCAACTGGGCACACAGCCCTAGCACATCGTCCAGCAGCCGGGCCTGCAGCGGGCCCGTCGAGATTGCACTAGTCATGGACGGCTCCCAGCAGCGCCCGCGCCGCCAGCACATAGGCATCGCTGCCCAGGCCGGCGATGAAGCCGTGGCACAGGGGCGCCAGCACCGAGCTGTGGCGGAAGGCTTCGCGGGCGAACAGGTTGGAGATGTGCACTTCCATCCAGCGGCCCGGGTAATCCTGCAGCGCATCGCGCAGGGCCCAGCCGGACATCATCAACGCCCCCGGGTTGATAATCAGGGCTTCGGCCTGGTGCTGGCTTTCGATGAAGTCGATCAGCTCGCCTTCGTGATTGCTCTGCCGGGCCAGCAGCGTCCAGCCGCGGGCTGCGGCCAGCGCGCCGACCTCGCGGGTGATCTCGGCCAGGCTCTTGGCGCCATAGACCTGGGGCTCACGCTGCCCCAGGCGGCCCAGGTTGGGGCCATTAAGCAGGAGTAACGTCGGCATGGCTGGCCACCTCCAGCAGGGCCAGGATCTGGCGTGGGTCGGTCAATCGATAGGTGCAGGGGTAGCGCCGGATGTCCTCGGCGGGATGGTCCCAGAGTGCCAGCGCGGTCTGCATGCCCGCCGCCTCACCGCATTGCAGGTCGGCCAGGGCGTCGCCGATGAACAGGCAGCCGGCGGCCGGCACCTGCAAGTGCTCGACGATGATCCGGGCCATGTCCGGCGCCGGCTTGGGGTTGGCCACATCGTCGCTGCCGACGATCCGCGCGAAGTACTGCAGCAGGCCCAGGTGATCGAGAATCGCCACCGTGCGCTGGTGATCCTTGCCGGTGGCTATGGCCATGGGAATGCCCCGGTCGCGCAGCCCCGCCAGCAGCGGGCGGACGCCATCGAACACGCGGATCTTCTGCATGCGCGCATTGCTTTCCTGCATGAACACCGGATGCATCTGTGGCGGCAGCCCCATGATCTTCATGATCTGCACGAAGCTGCGGCCCAGGTGCTTGCAGTATTCGCTGAAGGGGGGCGGCTCGACATCCGCCCCCAGCACCTGGGCGTGGGCCGCGTGATAGGCCTCGCGGATCACCTGCTTGCTGTCGATGAGGGTGCCGTCGAGGTCGAAGATGACCGCGTTGATCGCAGATTCAGACATGGGCCGCAGTCTCCAGCGCCGCTTGATGATCCAGGCCACGGTCCACCGTGGCCACCATGGGGGCCAGCGCCAGGGACTGCGGCGCCAGGAAGGCCGCGACCCGGGCGAACTCGCCGTGCGGGTCCTGCAGCACCCGTTGATAGTCCAGCTCCAGCAGTTGCATGTTGGGCCGCTGGCGGACCCAGGCCAGGACCTCTGCCACATGCTCGCGATACAGCCGGGCCAGGTCCTGCGCCTCGCGCGCCCCCCAGGCCTGGCCGCTGTGGTGCTCGGCCATGTCGCGCTGCGAGCGGATCACCGCGTCGATCTCGCGGTGCATGAACAGCACCCGGTAACCATGGGTCGCCGGCAGGTACTGGATAAAGCGCGACACCAGCTTGACCGCCCGCCCGCGGGCCTGATCCATCCAGCCCAGATAGCCGTCCCGGGTCTTGACCGCCTCCCACTCGAAGTAGCCATGGGGATTGCGCGCGTCGCCCTGGCGCAAGTGGTCGGTCAGCGGCGCCAGGCCGCCACTGGCCAGGGCGCGCATCATCATCGAGGTGCCGGAACGCGGCAGCCCCGACACCACGGTCACGCGGCCACCATCGGCAGCGACACAGTCCGGCACGTTCATGCACTCATATTGCTTAAGCATCCCTGCTCCTTAGTCGTTCTGTTGCGGGCCCGGGTCCCGGGGCTCGCGCTGCACCAGCCCGAGCCGATGGCCGAAGGGATCCTCGATCACCGCCTTGTAGCTGCCCCAGAGGGTCGCCACCGGCGGCTCGATGATCCGCGCCGCCGCCGGCATCCGGGCGATCAGTGCATCGAGCCCGGACACCAGCAAGTCATGCATCACCGCCGCCGATGGCCAGGGGCGCTCCGGGTCCTCGATCAGGCCGAAGCCGGCACCGCCCTGCTCGTCCACGTCCAGGCTGATCCAGCGGGTCGGGGCAAAGCGCCGGCTGACGCGGAACCCCAGGACCTCCACGTAGAAGGCTTCGGCGGCGGCCAGATCGGGCACCGCCAGGGTGGCGAAGCACAGGGTCGAGCCACTCAGCAGGGCAGGCATTGGCGCGCCTCCTCGGGCTGTGGCCGGGCACCGACCTGGAATTCGAAGGCGACCCGGTGGCGAATCAGCGCGCAGACCACCGAGGCCTCGATGCTCGCCGCCAACTGCGCCTGCAGCCGGGAGCGTTGCGCCGCCGGCCAGCCCTCGACCTGCAGGTCCAGCTCGATGTCCTGCAGGTGCACCGGGGTCGGCGCCACCTCGCACATGCCGCGGATGTCGACCATGGCGCGGATGTCCAGGCGCACCGCCCCGGGCAGTTGCTGGCGGCGGCTGAGCTGGGCCAGCACATCGGCGGCGATGGCCATCAACAGGTACTCCTGGGGGTTGGGGCCCCAGTCGATGCCCGCCAGTTGCTTGGGCTGGTCGATGGGAAAACTGCGCCGATCCTCGGGCGCCTGCCCGGCGAAGTCGGCGCGCAACTGGGTGCCGTAGAGCCACTGGCAATCCAGGCTCAGGGCCTGCCCCGGCGCCGCAGCGGCGGATGCCGGGGCACTGTCCAGTGGCGCAAAGCGCTGCCAGTCCTCTGGGCGCCCGGCATCCACCAGCCGCGCCGCCGCGCCCCAGGTGCGCTACGAGATCCGCTCGGGAACCGACAAGAAGCTCAGCGAGGCCCTGGAGGTGATCGAGGCGGTGAAGACCCATAGCCCCAACCATCAGACCTTCGTCCAGC
>Ga0194135_10000094_pt1 | contig 48807 bp, 26 predicted proteins | sample LitLau_LLRF_2013_FD_134024 | JGI IMG/M metagenome (GOLD analysis project Ga0194135, IMG submission 134024) | Freshwater sediment microbial communities in response to fracking from North America - Little Laurel Run_MetaG_LLRF_2013 (version 2) | ecosystem: Environmental > Aquatic > Freshwater >...
ATATAACCGATACATATGGTGATCAACCGTTTTAGTGTTTATTACGTAAGTAAAAGCTTTTTGCACAAACATAGTATATGCTCTGTGATTTAATAGAGTCACGCGTTTACATGAAAGTTATTACTTTTACCCGAATAACTCGTACGAACTAAGAGAGATTGTTGTTTCGACGGCCTGCAGCAAAAGTAGTACTAGAAGTAGCAACCAGTCACAGGGTAATAACTTTATCGAGAGAGGCAAATAAGAGTCTCGTTCGAACATGAGAGTAAGTTTCTCCACAGGATACACCTGACTTCTATAAATTTCCTATTTAACCGATTGAAATATGAGTCACACGTTTGTCCGATGGAAATAAAGTGTTCCAATAAAAGGACACAAGAGTAATGGACAAAGACAACTAATGTAAGTTAGAATTTCATTTCACTGAGGGAACCTGACTGGATTAGGAATTGGCAAGATTCATAAGAAGTCCAACCATAACACAGAACCAGAGCAGACTTGGTTCGAAACTTAGAACTCCTTCTCGTCGTCGAGTGAATTCACTGAATCCATCGAATGATTCGATGTTGTTCTCCCTGTCCATTCAAACTTTACTTCTTGAGCTGTGGTCTTATACTTATTCTATTTTGACACAAGCAATTCGTCTTTGTGAATTATTCATTAGTACAATGGGGAACGGAATTGGAGAAGGAAATGGGAATTTGCTTTTCGTTTCAACGCATCACCATTCCTTTAGACAACTAATGGCTGTGCTTTCCACTTGCTTTCCTAAGGAATTTGATTCCTGTTGCGAACTTGCTTTGCAAATTCTACTTATTACCCTATACTTTCTATTCAAACCACTACTTTTGTGTTTATAGTAGTTAACCGAAATGTTTGGGTTATACAAAGTATTGAAAGTCAGGCGTATGTATTTAGCCTATCACAAAACCGTTGACTCTAAAGTCAGTTCAAATTCCAATAAAATTCTGGGAAGAACCTACAGTTTAGAAAATAAGTAGATGCTGATGCCTTTTGTTGTAGGTTGTGAAGAAGTCCCAGCCAAAATATGTTTTGAGGATTCGAGAATTTATTGTAAGCAGTAAGTATACTACGGAGATTTCGAAGGCATACACAATATTGTAAGCAAGGGAAGTTCTGCAGACACAATAAAGTTGAAGATTCCATAATGAAGTAGATCTAGACTTGTGTAGAAAAATCTCAAATCAGATTTATACATAACTACTCACAGACACAGAGAAGAAGAGGGTTTTTGGTACAAAAAAGATGAAAGCAGCAGCAGCATGAAGTTCCCAAGAATTTGAAGCTTTCTCCTGAAGGCAACTACAACGTATACGCAAAGACTCAAGTGGGTGAAATATATATGCGTCTGTATATATGTTTATATGCATGTACTTTGAAAAGTACGACTGAGAAACACAATACACAATACAACTTTTTTATTATCACAAATATACGAGTGAAAGAGGCAGAAGAAAATCCTCCCTTAACTGAGTGCAATCATGACGAAGTTAAAAAGTAAAATTCACCTAGCAGACAAACCTGTCAAACCCAAATCGACTTCCTTCCTTCCTTTCCATGCGCTTCTTCCCTTGTTATTTATTTCTGCCTGTGAATTTACAATTCCTTCCATCAACCAGTAACTTCTTTTTCTCCCCTTTCTACGAAATCCTAAACCCAACTCGTAAGCAACACAACACGGCCAACTTTGACTACATAATACTGCTCCCCAGTCAAACTTCTGTGATATACAATAAAGTATGGAGTAAAAAAAGTAACGAGTGCTGTACGAGTGAATAACGCTATACGAGCTTTTTCCATTCCTAACTTTCTCCCAATTAAGATAAAAGCAGGAGCAGTCTCTCGATAAGTAACCTTTGAATAAAACAAAAAGACGAATCCATCCTCCATGGGATTATAGAGTTGTGTGGTTTGTCTGCACACAATATTTTCCACCCTAATCGGTAGGGAGGTTACACACACACTGGGATGATTACTTTATTATTATACACACATTTTTCAACCTAACAACTTTTTCAATAAAGCTAACGTTTAGGGCGTATTATATATACAGGATGGTTTCAATGGTTTTGGAGATTTTGTCTTTCAACAGCTCCTCTTTCAGGTTACATGTCATTTCGTAACTTTGTAATAACATTGAGGAAAAGAGAGTTCAGTTACGACGATGGTACAATAGAGTTACCATTTGCCATTTGCCAGTTTTAAATAAATAAAACTCCTACGCACATTATTGTATCACTCAACACCACAGTGTGACGAACGAACTGAAACTTGGCTCATCATTAAAGATTGACTGACTTACTCTGAAAGAAAAGGTTTGTTCTGTTTCTCACACGAGAGGTTCGATATGAGAGATGTCTATCTAATTTATACGACCGATCTATAGTGGAAGTAGACAGAACAACCCGGGGAAATGAATTATTGTAATAGCTATCAAAGACGATGAAAGCGATGTCTATTAGGGAAGCATGATTAAGTTAGCTAGGCTCCAATAGTAAAAGGATATCAAACGTTAAATGCACATTGACATGGAATAAGAGACACACAGAGAAGAGAGACGGGTTGAAAGCGAAAATACATTTGTTCATTCATTCCAGTAGAAGCTTCCTGCACTGGAACTCTAGCAGGCACAAGAAGTCCATTTGAATTCAATTTAAATCCACTTTGGCTGCCTGGCGAAAGGGTAGACAAATAATAGACATGGAGTCAAATGTCTGTCTGTCAGTTTAGTATAGGGTAGGGACCAGTTCGATTCGAATTTCATTTCAAACAATAAGTCACATGTCAGAATGTTTTCTCTAAAAATTGCTGGAATTTCGATGAGATTCTAAATTGTAGATGGGGAAAGTTCTAAAGCTTTTGTATTATATAATCTCTAGAGCTGCATTTGGAGCTTAGGCTTGTGTGTAATTTCTTTCTATTAAACTCAAAACTGGTAGAACCCATCCACTCAAAATAGTCTCGTCATTTGTCTACCCAGGCTACAATAGGTATCACTTGAAACTGAAGGCGTTTTAATATCTTCATGAAATAGGATTAGATTTTAGGAAAATTCTACAACAAAACTAAAATATACGTGTGCTAAAAGCTTCATCGCCTTGTTCCAGATCTTTTGCTCCAGGAGCCCGTACAAATAATATAAGTATAGTTTGTTCAACGTGTATATTTCAGATTGTCTTTCTTCTTCAAGCATCTCATTCTTTCCCTTTCTTTATTCAAACTGAAACGTGTCCGGATTTCAATGGATTAGATTACTTCTGCCTCGCACAGACTTCGCTCAAAAGAACCAAGAAAATCCTTTAAGGGGGAAGCAAGACGACTATGTATAGCCTGGTAACGAATACCTATCTATATGCTTGAAAATGAAAATTGATCTTTGTTAGCTCATAATTCTCCTTTGAAGTTAGATAGGAGAGTGGATTCGATTCTGCCTAAAATTTGTTCAGGAATTCAATTTCACAAATTCGTAAATGCGCAAATGAGATTCCCATTACGTGCATGGATTTAATTCAACAGAGAGAATCATGTGGGAGTTTCTCTTCAATCTTTGGAAATTGAAGATTCCTTTACTTTCCAAGGCTTCCAATTTGCGTCATCTATAACCGTCGTCAGACCTTTTTATAGGGATCTTTTTGTAGGACAAATTGCACCGAAAAAACCAAAAGAAAAATTTGTACCGAAATTATTGTGTTTTGTTTAAGTAATTTCTATTGTCGATTGTGTTTGATGTTTACTGAGAAAGCATTCCCACACTAGGGAAGTAGGAATAATCCCATCCCGCATAGAATAATACACACAGTTTTTCCTTTGCTCTGCTTTACTCAGAATAATCTATCTTTGTGAAGCTCATGGGAAAGAACCAGACTGACTCTCTCTCTCTCTCTGTCCAAGTGAATCGTCATGTGCTATTCATTCCTTCCATGATTTTTATCTTCCCTCAGGTTCCTCTCTCTCTCTGTATATGATTCATTCTACTTTTCTCTCTCTACTTTATTGTTGTACCAGTCTCCATTGTATTCTAATGGAATCGAAAGTAAATGGAAATTCTCATCATCTATTTCTTTCGTGTGGTGAAATTGCTTTTTAAGTCTGCATGCGTTCATCCATCTTGTATCACTTCCGTTAAACTCATCAGCAGCATCAATGCTTTTTCTGTGTGTTGTGTTCAATATGCTTTGTGCTTCACCCAACTCCAAAGAAATGAAGAAGTTGTTCATTTTTTGTCCCATCATTATTGCTGATGTTAGCTATACTGTATATGTAGTTTCAAGCAATAAGTAAGTAGGAACCTCTCTTTAGGGCTTGAACTTTCCTGGCCTTGTTTCCTTTTCATGTTTAGCAACACTATGTGAACATTGTTCTTTTTTTAATATTTCCACCATCATGACACTACTGCAGAGTGTGTATGTACTATGTGTGTAGTATCCTCAGACAGCACAACTTCTACTTCTATTGTCTTCATTTCTAAGAATCGAGGAGGAAGAAAATGCAGTGTGAGACTTATATACAACTTGTGAAGGCTGACATAAGTCTCTCAAGATGTGTGAGCAAGCGATGCAATAAAATGAAAGAAAAAGTTATCTCCACCAAAAGAGTAAAAATCTGTGTCATTTCTTCACTTTTCAAGTAAAAAACGCCCAGAGTTCACATTACTTATTCTTTAAGACTATTATTTCAAATGGAGCCCCATGAAGAAGACAAGAAGACAGTCAAAAACAGACGTAATTTGAGAGAAAAGACTCAGTCAACAGTGCACAACAAAGTTCTTGGTGGAGAAAGTATTTTAAGTATTAGATACTTCGAGGGCGAACTACACTTGCATACACATTATAATATATACCCTTCATTTTCCCCGATACAATCTTTTGTAATTTCTTCATCTTTCTTTCTACTTCTTTCACATCATCTGCACGGAGAAACCCTGAGAGATTCAAGATGTTCATTTTGTAATCAAAAGTTGAAGAATATATAATAAAAGAAAGACATGCGAAACTCGAAACTTCCTCAGTAATAATAATAAAAGTAAACCTGGAACATTCATTTCATATTTTCATATGCAGTCTTTTGAAACTAATGAAAAGTGTGCGTGTGTATTATATATATATATATATATATATATATACATGAGTTCCTGATTGGATGAATGCTTTAAGTCAAAAGATAGTCGTTTGTTCGTTTCTTTATTCTTCAATAAATATTTGTTGGAAGTTGGAACAAAATGGAGAGAGAAAGAAAGGAATGTATGGATGTCTATTTTTATGAAGAAATTTAAGATGAAGAATCAATAACTACTACTCTCTGCGTGAAGATAGGCATTGAAATAAAGAATCTCCAGGCACACAAATTTTCTCGTCATTGACATTAATGTTCTGGGAGTGTCGTGTGAAATATATCTAATGGTGAGTCTGGAAATGAATGTGTTTGGACTGTGAACTACCCTCAGGTATATTTGACTGTGTTCTGATGGCATTCCAATGAAAGCAACACCTTGTGTGCCTTTTGTGTGTGTGTTTGCCTTGGTCCGATCTCATAATTCACCCAGACTGTGTGACATGGAGTCATCAATTTTTGGTTCAAGATTGTGAAAAAATAGCTCTCTACAGAGAGAGAGAGAGTGGGAAGGAAGGAACGGACAGAGTTCACATAATTGAATGTGTCTCAAGGATAAAATACAGCTTTCTGAGAGTATTGGGAAGGAGAGACAGATCTACCTTGGCTTTTACACCTGTCACTGAGAGAAAGTGCTGATTGTGCAACTTCTCCATTTCTCTAGTTTCCTTGTATAGTTCCTCAACTCGAAAACACCAACAACGACGACTATATAGAACATAGGTGGAGAAACAAAGGTTTTTCCAGTGAATGTGTAGAGATAGATGGAAGGATGATTTGTTTTGGTTGCGTTCTTTACTAAAGTGTACTAGTCACTGGTACTAAACTGAAATAAGACTATTCGGAGTTTCGTAGGATTGTAAGTCTCAGTCCACACATTTTTCTTCCTTGAACTCAGCTAAAAATTTCCCAAGGGAATCTCCACTCCTGCTTTTTTCCTTGACATAACAACAAATAATCCATCCAACCTACTTTCTCATTTGCACGATACCCTCATCCCATCATGAAATGAAAGAAGTCTTTCTTATCCATCAAGTCTCATCTTCTCTTCTCTCAGTATATATATCTCGGCTATGAAGGGACTCTGACACGTTTCCTCATCTCATCGAGGAAAAAGAATCTTGAGTCACTTTCACCCTAGCCACAAATGGACTGTTTGGCCTGAAGGGAACTCGTATTTATACGTACATTTATACAATACTCTCTCAGGCTTCTTTTTCAAGAAGAAGAGCAAACCTCTAAGAACATTTATCACTTGGTGAAGAAAGCAAAAAACATCCACGCATCTACCCTTCGGTAAACAAAGAGCATCCACTTAACCACATTTTACCCTAAGACCATTAGGTGTGTGCATGGGAGAAGTAAAAGGGAAAAATGGATCTACGACTGTACTACATTGCCATCACCACAAATACCACACAACAAGTAACGTATCAGTCTCGTATCAAAGGAAGAGACGTGTAATGTACATGATAAATTCAAAATATTGAGCAAACTATACACTCCCCCTCCCTTCCTTATTATGAAGTATATTAAAAAGCTTATTCTTCCTTCTTGGATAATACGTCGTAGCCTTGTATGCCTCAAATTGTAAGTTAACCTCTTGTATTCCAATGACACTCCATGGGAAAAGTTAAATCTGCTTCTGCCTCGCACATTGTATGATTGTATAAGCGTCTAGAAGAAGTTATATATGCAAACCGTTTGTAGTTTCGTAACAGCTTTACGCATAAAGACGTAAAAGCGCACCTTGTGAACTGGATTAAACTTGTGAACCCCACCACCCTTTGTACAAGCCTTTCTAGGGGCAGTAATAGCAGTGGAAATAAGGAAGGATGTAATTTAGCCAAATGTTTTGGTCGTACGGAAATATGTCCCTATTAGTTCGGGGAATTAGAGTTGTGGAGAATAGGTTAAGTCTGATTCTTGTGGAGCTATCATGTGACATGCCTCAATTTATTTCCCTAGAGAATACACCCGGATCAACTTGCAACTTGTGTGTATGTGTTAAAAGCAGAGTGAGTTCAAAACTGAGTCAAAATAGAGAGATGAAAGAGAGATGGAATGGAGAAAGTCGTCACACGGTGTGTGGTGGCATATATAAAGGTATATACAAGGTTCTATAATCTGACTCTATTCTTCTTTGGGTCTCGCACAAAACTCTTCTAATAGTGCGGTGAGTGAGTGGACTATATACGGTACAGTGTGAATTACATTTGCAATAGTTACTTGTGTGTTACTTCACTCCTCAGAAAACCCAAGTGGTGTAATTCCACCGAAAGAGAAACTCTTTGGCTCTCTCAGTGTGTATAATGACATAAACTCATAATTGAAGGAAATTGGATAAACTCACGTTTTCATCTTGGAACACGTATGTCCCTGCTCCGTCAAGTTTACTCCTTAGCGCATTATTGTTTCCTACGACTTGCTTTCTCAGCCGTACATTTGCTTTGTGGTCGATGACATTATTATAGAAGAGGTCTTCAGTGGCAGGAAAAAGCAAAGGCCGTTTATTATTAACTCCATCAAACTCATCTTGTTCTTCAGGTGGAATGGGAGCAACAGCAGCGAGATTGTCGTTTCCACTCAAATGGCCATTCTTCTGGTATTGATGCTGTTGCTGGAGATGATGAAGTTCATGTAGTCTTCTTGACTCAAGTTTGTTCAGAAGAACAAGATGGACTAGTTGGAGAATTGCAACAACTGCGACAAGACAAGCCACGAGACGACTCACGAGACTAGCCATGATGATGTCTTGGCTTTCTCTTCTTTATACACAACCTTAAGACATCTACAAGTCAAATTGAGTGAAGAAAGTGTCCTTCCGTGAACATGACACAAAGACACATTTCTCAAGTGTGCCCAGCCAGAGGTATCAAAAACCTCCTCCTTGTTTACATAATTTGTCACCTGCCACTCTCTCTCTCCAACTACTTCCACTTTCTACTGCCAACAGAAGTATTTCCCTCTTGTCACACACTCCTCCTGCTTATTTCCATATTCTCACACCAGATTGTTTCCAAATTGCAATCTCTTACTCACACACACACACACACACAGATATTATATATTTTGTGTGTGCTCAGTTATGCACGTGTGTAAGTAAATATTCACCTTCTGTGTGAGAATGATTTCGAATTTCCAAGTGAAAGTGAGAGTCACACACACAAATACACACACTCTCTCTCTTCAGGGAAAGGATAACGAAGAACGTGAATATTTCAGACCTTTTGTGAATCAATTTTTAAGTAAGCTGTGTCATAGAGAGTGTGGGACCAAATATTGTATCCAATATGTATGTACACTTTCCTCCTACACACGAGGGAAAGCGAGAGTGTTTTTAATCAAACCAATTTCAACGAGGAACACGTCCAAAAACTCGGGCAACACAATGAAAGTTAGTCATTTCTTAGTTCTTTCTGTGTCTTTTCTTTTTACTACGGAGGACTCTTCTCCAGTGAACTTTCACTTCCGCATGAAAACTCTTCGACCATACATTCTTTATATATACACGCAATTCTCACACAGTTTCTTCAGAGAAACTCTTTAGTCTTTAATGCATACGAGTGTGTGTGAGAGTGTAGTCAGTCCCTCTGCATTCAAATCGATACTTCTTCTCTCATTCAAGTTTGCATGAAGAAATCGGTTAAGCCAGAAAGTCGGAAAGACAATGAAAAACTCCTCACTCTTTACAACTTGTGTGCCACACACACAACCAACCACGTTTCACGTTGAAAGAAGTCTTGTCTTTCGTTTCCGTTCACACATTCAACGAGAGAAGTAGTTTTTGCAAAGGGCATAAATTAGACATAAATCCATCCGTGTTACACAAAACTGAGGAGTTTGTAAAGCAGTTTGGTAGTGTTGGAAGTAATACAAGAGAGAAATTGGAATGTTCAGTTGGTTATTTTTTCGTCCTCTCTCTCTCTCTCTCTGTTGTCTTACAGAACATTCAAAGGATTTAGTTCACATATGGGACTCTTCAGTCTTTCTCTAAAAGCAATAATTGTGAACGAGATCACATGAACCGGGACAGTCGCTCCTCTTCTGTGAACTGAACTATATGTGCTAGCAGCTTCACTAACTCGGAATAATTCTCAGCCCAAATCACCAAATGGTTCTCATCCACCGAAATTACGACTTAATCGCTTTGGGTTCCGGTCTAACTCCCGTGTCTTCTTGTATATTAAGCTTTTACATTTTCAGCGTGTGGCCAGTAAGCAATTTAGTCATTTGCATGTCCAACATATGAGAATGTTTACTTGGAATCCACTTGTGCCAATAACTAGCTGAACTCTCGTGTGTGTGTGTTGTACAAGAAACTTATATATTCACCTCTTTACTCCGTCTGCTTTTCTGTGATTACTCAAGGAGGGTCTCTGGTCGCACACAAACACGTTTGCATTCACTTTCTTCCTTAAGTCGGTAAATAGGACAATTTTATGTTGTAGTTATTGTCCCATTTGAATCTCCAGATGAGCCTTCTTAGCTCTCTTTTAGATGCTCCGAAAAAGTTTCTTTCTTGAGTGGTAGTGTGAAGAGCTTAGAGCTTTTACTTTTTGCCATTCGTTCCGCACTCTCTGCTAAGATTGTTCATTAAATTCAACTCGGCAGTTCACTTCAAGTACAGCTTGCTCAGGCTGTCAGAAAAAGTTGTGTGTGAGATTACTTGGAAATATATAGTGTCTTCTGTGTGTACGTAGCTAAGAATAAAGATCCACACACTCACACAAATGTGTCCATCGTCACTAGACAAGTGTGTAGAGACTGTGCAAAGTAAAGACTATCTTTTCCGTAAGCTTCCCTTGTGCAGTTTAGGTGTCACAAAGGGATGCTGCTTGTCGCAGAGTGTTTTATTCTGAGAAGTTTGCAACTGGCTGGTTACTTCAACCTTGGTTGTCTCTTCTATATCTCCTGAAATATTTCTTCCCTATGGTCTTCGAAAAGTGTTAAAGGAGGAGTGAGAGCTGTTCCTACGGATTAGGAAGATAAGGAAGCGATCTGATGACGAAAGGATTATTGGTAGCTGTCAATGATATATATAATATGATATGGTGTGTAGTTCTGTTGCTCCTTCGAGGATGATGGAAGCGATTAGTAAGGTGACAGCTCGAAAGAAGCTTTAAGCTGTGAGGGTGTCTTTCAAAAAACGAGGAGACACTTAGCCCCACTCGAGAAGATGTCTCAGAGAAGAGTGTGGAAAGCACGAAGAAAAGTTTCTTTCAGACTCTCGCAACGCTCGGGTTGACTGAGCCGGATGAAATGAAATGTTTTTGCTAGTTGGAGCACACTTACATGAGATTTTGCTCTTCCTAAATGTGTACTACTACACTACACACACACACACCACCGTGAGAGAATACCCGAATCCGACCGACGACGACGAATGGAGGGGAGACACGAGACCGAATAATAGCCGGGTAGTAGTGTGGTAGTAGTAGAGAAACTGAAATCCTCGTGCATAAAAAACTTTCCCCAGTATACGGTACGGTAGTATAAGGACAAGGGCGGTTTTGAAAGCTAGCATGGGTTCTTAGGTATATATAGGAATCTGTGATGAGTTTTGTCGTAAGCCAAATAATGAGTGTTTGGAACACAATAGAGTAATAGCCAGTGAGGAAGAATACTACTCTTCCGTACTTATACTTCATACTTATGGCGTATGTAGCTTTTCTTTTTAACCGGATAAAGGGAACTGTATTATTTCATAAGAGAGAGAGAGAGAGAGATAGGTTTTACTTTTACTCTTGGACAAAGTAAAAGGGTTGCCTAAAGCAGAGTTAACACCACAGACGTGAGATCCCATCAAATATTTGTATCATTTGAAATTCTCTTCCTTCTTCTGCTGTAACCTCTGCAGAAGAGTTTCTTCCAGCAGAGTTATGTTTTACAGCTTAGAGATCCAAAAAGGCACATCAACAGGGAAGGGATTTTCCCAGAGAGTTGTTCTTCAATTATTCAACGAAAACTGGTTTCTGACCAACACACATTTATATACACTCGCAGTTGACACGTACAGTGTTGACTACTTACTTAACCATTCACTTTAATGTTTTGGGATTCACTGAGGAAATTCCCTGCAGTGGCATTATGCTTAATACAATATACGTCCGATGGAACGCTTGAAATGACAGATAAGTGGCAGGTGAATTGGATAAAAATCATTTAAGGCTACTGAATTAACAATGACATGTGAATTGTGAATAGTTTAGGTGAATAACAGAAGTTTTGCGAATTAGGATGGAAACGAATGTGAATAATAAAATGGGCACAGAGAAAGCTGTGCGGGAAAAATTGCGAATTACATGGTTTTTCATATCAATAAATCGGCTTTGAAAAAGGTCACATGCAAAATACATTCGGGTAAATTGAATCAATACGTGAACTAATACAAGGAGAACAGTTTGGAAGAAAGTTAATAAATATTCGAGGTTTGTGTAGTGCAGTAGCCTCGTTAAGTAAGGCGATTGGCATCTTGCAAGAAATGAAAGAAAGGTGAACTCCTTAACTTGCATTGCAATCAGTAACTCCAACACAAATTCTTGCTTACATGGCTTACACATATATATAATTTAGTACTATTGAGTGGAGCCCCCAATAATGTTATAATTAGGAAAAATCCTCGTGTAGATAAGCAAAGGTATAAACGCATTCACATTCGTGTTATCCGAAACATCGAAATGCCAATTTCGTCCACATGGCACGCATGCTACTTTTATACAATGACAGTTTGCATTTTGTGTTCAGTGATTGTTATTGCAGAAATGTGCTAATGAACTCTCTCTAGTTGGTGGGACACTGTATGTACATTATATATATATTGATTTCTCCATTGAGTACTTTTCTAGTGTATTTATTTACGAAGAGTAGTGAAAGCAAAAGTGCTTTTAAAATGGAACGACAAATAGGACAAATCATGCATGAGTCTGAGAGAGGAGCTCAGGAGACTCTCTTCGTTGTTGTATGTTTCCACATGCACATTCAACATTCGTACTTTCATACTACTACACACACAACATAATATGCATTCACACAGAGAGAGAGTGTGTGTGTATGTGTTTGAGGGACAATTTCAAATGCAAACTGTACGTAAGTGTGCATTTTGTCAAATGTAAAAGAGTAAAGTGGATGTATGTCTACTATTACTCCGTGGTGCTCTTAGTATTCGATGTTGAAGTGGTTTGCTTAATGCTTACTATGTGTGCTTTGCTTGGTGTGTGTGTTGTAGACACTGAATTTGTGTAGCTGGAGGATTCTCAAGAGGAAATATTTTGATGGAGAAAGTAGAGAGAGAGAGAGAGGAAAGGGAAGAGTGACATGCAGTGAGGGTGTAGTGAAAGTGTGGAAGTTTTTCCCATGCTGGTGATGATAAGGCTTATAGAGTAGTCAGTGATGTAGTGCAATGAGCTGTATTGTAATTGAATTCTCCCCTGAAGACTTTGATTGGATTTCACGTCCTCTACAGCATCGCACACTTCAAGTCCTCCACACGACGCTCATCCTGAAGGGGATTTTGGCATTTTAGGACGCGATAGGGGATCAACGGCGAAGAGCCGAGAGGAATATACATTGTATATGTGTGGTAGGTAGCAAGTTGCCCTTTTGTACGTCATCATCATCATCATGACTCAATCCTACTTACACAGGGCTTAATAATATGAAAGAATCTCAAAAGTCGGATCTCAAAAGCAGACAGACAGGAGAAAAGATAGGGAGAGAGATATTACTTGAAAGCCTGGACGACACAGACAGTGTAACAGACACACACACACACACACACAGGCTAATCTTCTTTTCACATCGAAATACTTTCATCATCAAATCATCCTGGGTCTTCTTGTCGTTTTGGACAGGACTAGAGAGACTGAGACTGCAGTGCAGTGGAGCTATCCAGAGCTCTATTCAACTTCAGGAATGCCTTTTCTTTCTATTTTTGATTACATGAGGATTTGGTGCTGAAATAATTCGCATGTCCAGGGGTTCTATAAGGAATTATAATTACGACTAATATTACAGGACGAGCCAAAATATTCTACTGTCATTCAGTCTTTCATTCATTAATTCATTCATTCTTCAATCTAATTGTGAGTACATTCTGCAGCCCTATCCAATTTTTATTGTGCGATTTTAAAAACTGATTATTGCAAAATTTCACTATAAAAGTACTAATAAAATATGGAAATGAAAGCAAACTTGCATTTTAAGATTTTATGCTTGAAAATGTTGTTTCGGCATAAAAAAGACAAGTTCTTGAGAATAGACCTACATAAGATGTCTTAAATGGTACAATTATATAACATTCACCATTTGTAGTATGTATTTTTAAAAAAGTTCGGATCACTATTTCAATACAAGATCAGAATTAATTTTTTATATTAGGCTGCAGAAACATGTTTATTTTCAATCAATCGGTTTGCTACAAGCTACAATGGTTGTTCATAGCCTTCATAAATCATACAGCTTCAGCTTCTGACAATGACCGTTGTCTGGAACTTTCGTAGACAACACCTGAACACGATCTTCCGGAGAAAATGGTAAGCCCTAGAGCTTGGAAACCTAGTTTAGTTTGCATCAAAGCTAAAGATAGAGCTACTGACCGTTTTTTGGGAACTGAACCTTCTCGTTTTTACCCAAGCTTACATCGGGCTTCCATGCAACTATGCAAGAAGGCAATAAAAATCTGACCAAATACAATTCTGGTTGGTTTGACTCTTTGACTTTAATTCAAACATTAAGTATTTTCCCGTGAATTGATTAATACCAACCAAGCGGTTCCTCATTAGCATTTTCTATAATCTCCGGCAGTACCGAAATGTCCTTACCATTGAGATAACGGGAGCCAGTCTCCATTATTCGATCCATTATTGATCAGATCCGTAATGCGCTATCAATATCATAAATTAACATTTTATCACGATGAATTTCAAATAAGTTTTAACAATTTTAGTAGATTTACTAATCTATTTGTATTTAGAACTCGCAACATTGACAAGCAGAAGCATCTATTTAAAAAATCGGCCATGTTATGAATTCTATTGTCTGATTAGTATATCCGATGATTAGCATTCGATAAAATAATTAGCATATACACACAAATGACGATCACAGGATATCATCGCAGTTTATTCGAATGATTGTCAGGACAGGAAAGTAGCTGCAATGCTGTAATAAACAAAAGGCAGAAGATGGGATGATGATGATGGGAAAGGGGAGAAAACTCATGGGAAACTCTTCGAGTGAAACAGTCTGAAGCCAACTCTCCAAGCTGACTGTGGTCTTTGTTGAGTCCGTCTCATTCTGCCTCAACATGCTCTGAAAAGAAGAACCTGAACTCTCTTAATAATATAATCTCGTACTATCATCTCTCTCAGTCTTCTACAAGTCGCACGAGACTTCTGTTCGAAGGGTCCGTGAGTAAATATACATTAAAGTGCTCTGCGTGTGTTGTGTGTGAGTACCCTTAAGGGAGAGCTCATCTGTTGCACCACATATGTCTTTTAAAGTCTTGAGAGACTTAAAGGAAAAGACGACAGCTGTATAACGTGACATTGTGAAAAAATTACGAGTCCTTTTGTAATTGGTAACTAACCTTTCGTTCAAGGGATGCTATTTTGGACGCACAACTTTGTTGAGGGCAACTTGTAGCATTCTAACTCTTTTATGAGTACATGCAATTCAAATACCAGATCTATTAAAACGAGATTCCAATCAAGTGTATTTTTAGTGAGACTGCCCTTTCAGAAAAAAACTTCTTTTCAAAGAAACCAACTCCTTACAAGCAGCACTTTTAACTTGAAACTTATTATTAATTTCTTCTTCTTGAGATCTGAGAAACTTAGTATTAAATCGCGTATTAGTGTTAATTAACCTATATAGTGAGTTACGCAATTCCTTCCTGGCCAAATAACACAGTTTTATTTCACGTTAATTGCATTAGTACTGCTAGGAATATTCTAAATTGTGAAAGTCTAATTCTAAGGAGCAATTAGCACACTCAGAATCATTTGAAAACTGAGAACTAAATTACTCAAAACTAAGAATCTAAGAAGTTGATAAAAGAATAGTATGTTAATTGTGAAATTAATTTTTACTCCTTAAAGTGAATCTTTTTAATTACAAAGCTTTGGAAAAATTGTATTGAGTATAGTTGAGCTGTAAGTGAACTTCTATAAAAATGGAGCTGACATTTAAGAAAAGCTACTTGTCGACTGGGATTTTGTTCTTCTTCGTTGCTTTTTTATCAGGTAAGATTTTGAATGCTTAATTTTATATTTAAAGAAGTGTGTTTGGATTGACAACAAGAAGGGATGTCGTTTGTGGAAAAATTATCAAGTAAAATTCTAAGTATGAAAAAAGAATTGATAATTTTGTTACATACTCATTTTTCGCAAGTATAAAATTGCATTTTTGTACAACGACATCCTGACTGTGTATAGGGAAAGGCCGGATATCTACCCGAGATATTTTAGAGTTGTTTATCTCTATTTCTTATTTTTAGACGTAGTTTAAGTCACATTTGCCAAAAAATCCATTCAGTGATGGCTGATGAATCTCATTTACATACTCCAGATAGTCTCTTACACTTTCATACGTAGCACTTTGGGAATTCGAATGCTGACTAGATGAACAAATTGCTTACATAATGTGAAGGAATCTGTTGAATAAAAATTGTATTTTCTAATAGCATCAGGAATATCTTGAAAACAAAATAATTATGTTAATGTGCTAATATGAAAATGTGGCGGAAGATATTAAGTATAACTAGAGTGAGTTTTTATAGCTTATGCGTGGTAAGACGGAGAAAGTGGCACTGCTTCCTTCCTTCTAGGGTGATATCCTATTTACCACAACTCGAATTGCTAGACGGCTACATAGGAGAAAATAAATTTAAGAAAGCATGAGCAAGGTAAAAATAGTTAATGTACAAGACTTAAGCGTAAAGTGCAGAGGCAACAGCTTTAAAAAGACATGGATTCATTTGACGTAGCTTTCTACAAGGCTTGTGGGTTGGTGTAAAAGATTGTTGATGTACTTTCTACGTGAAGGAATCTACCGTACCTTAATGTAATTTATCTTTGAGCCCACAGTTTCCGTTAAAAAGGAAAATGAAGTCAAGAAAACAGGACTGTGTGTGATGTATCTGCGTATGCATGAACATTTCGCCTTGTGAGCCATAAAAGTGAGCGTCGTTTCTTAAAATAGGATATTTATTTTGTGTAAAATTTTTGCACGAGACATTTGCTATTTCTCTTTCCAAACGACACTGTCGTTCACATGTGTGACTTGTCATCAAGGTGTCTCCAGAACGTCTAACTTTGATTGTACGCGATATGTCTTGTGTAGATGGACTTTCTTTAAATGTACACAATGTACGAAGCATTCTGTTAACATGGGTTCTAGTGGATAAGCCCATTGTAATACATCTAGTTAGACAAGGAGAGAACAAATACGAATTGAGTCTTGTGTTTCTTACTTTCTACAAAAAAAGAAGGAACTCCTCCCGGTTGTTCTTCGAGTCCTCCAGCAGAAATAAGAAGCTCTTTACATCCATCAATCTCTTTGAGAATACCATAGGGTATAAAAAATCCTTTCCAGAGATAATAAAAGCGTCATTGCGAAAGCAAATGAGAAGAACATAACACATCATTCCATTAACCCGTTCTCTTGTCTTTCAACAAGTTCTCGCTGGCACGGTGTGTATTGTCTTCTGTAGAGGAGGACTTTTGGGTTCCTCACTAATGGATAAAAAATAAAATCCATTAAAAGTTTTGTTCCTAACTGGTACGTGTAGAATCGAGGCGAGAGAGTATTGGCTGATTGATGCCTTCGTACACACAGGTTACAGATTGTCTGCTTGCTCATGTATAGACAGTTCCAAAATCACGGAATTTATGCAAATTATACACATTCTGTGGTCACCCAGTGTCTGTGTCTCGAAGCAGACACAGAAAACCTGAAATCGTACATTTCGTAGTAGTACGAATTCATATTCCTGGAGAATTGAGTGTTTAAGTAAGTGAGCACAAAAAGTTGTTCCTTTAAAAAAGATTAAGTTGATCTACAACAGCATAAATCAATTCCATTTTTGCATTACGCTCTTTGTATTCTGCTGCTATTTTAATATTTTTCTGAATTTTACCTTTTGATGACTTTGATTAAACTGACTCGATTAATATTAAAGTACTGAAATATGCATAACCGAACCAAATTGTTGTGTAGCTTTCACATATTTAGGATTCAAGTAGATTTGCTTGGTTGATCTTGAAGAAGAAGACTCGTGTGTTGAAATCGAAATAACAAAACAAAGAACAACGAAAGGAAAAATTAAGGGAAAAGGTTTTGTTCAGTTAAACGCTTGAAAGCGGATATAATTCCATAGCCTTCGTTTCAAAATCTAAGAATAAACCGTGTGTGTATTGTCTTTCATTATTAAAGCATAACCAGCTCACATTCAACATTTAACTTCTCTCTTTTAACAAAAAAGCCTTCTCTCCTAGAGTTGAAATGAAATATTGATAAGCTTTGCCAAAAATGAATATACACATTTGAGCGAAGCTTGAAATTAGAATGAACATACGAATTAAACATTTGTGCCCCACAGCGAGATATTTGCACACACAGACTACAAGTCGGAAAAGCCTCTTTACAATTTACGAAGTCTTCTACACTGCATGCTAAGTCTCAATTGAACATGGTGAAACTGAAAGTAGTGATTAAACTCGTCGATTTCCTTAACTATCGCCTGCGTACGAGAGGAGAAGAGCAATTACAGTTGCTAAAATATTTAAATGAATTTCGTTGTGTGAGACTTGCTTAACAATCTCCATGTTTGAGTACTAGATCATTATAAACCTTATTGATTTCGTCTCACTTCACCGCTATATCATTTCCAAGCTGTACATATCAACATATAGGTAGGTAGCTAGAGTGCAAATTAAACTTTGAGTAATCGCTAATTACTCATAATTGCTTTGCTCCTTTTACCTCTCCTAATTACCTTTGATTACAGTAGAAATGTAATACAAAAAGAACTAGATGTGTGATAGACCACACGGGCAGGAATCTTACTGGAACAGGAAATAGTTCAGATTATAAAATACCTCCCTAGACCACACCCACAATAGCTCTAAACAAGTGGATGTAGTTTTAAACAGATCTTGCCGATGATAACCTCCGAGAGGAAAGTTTAGTTAATAGTTATCGCTGCATATACAGTCTTAAAGGTCCGCTCGTATCATATAATGTATATGCAAATGAATGAGCCTGCAATAAATCCTGGCCATTACTTTACCATTACCATTGAGAGGATTGCTGGAGAAAAAACTCGTCTCGATTTATCAATCCTTGTAATTTAGTATCATTTCAATTTCAAGTGCTGAGAAATGTGCAATATCCTTTTCGATGAAAGTTGCATACATTTATCGTAAGTGAGACGGGATTCACATATGAGATTACTCATTGTATTGTTTAAGTTTTAAGTATATATCTCAGCTCGTTGCATGTCCGTTGAGTATGTTCATCCTGTCTTAGGTGCATAAGAAGAGGAGAGTAAATAAATTAACATGAAGGAACATTTATCCTTTATGTACATTTATATATACACTCGCTCTGTCTTACATGATGTCACATACTTAAGGGATGAGAATCTGTAAATTTTGTTTTGTGAAGACTCTGCCATCTCACTTGGATTTCAAGTCGTGTTAACTCATTACAAAGCGACAATGACGAATGGAAAGCAGTCGAGTGTGAATCCAGGCCTGCAAATTGTCTCAATGTCACATAATTCTATAAAGTGACAGGATTAGTTTAGTCTATTCACAATTGCTCTTGCGGCTTAGTCGTGTCTGCAACTTTTGACTTCTTTTTACTCTGTGGCATAATTGAAAGAAAAGAAAGTACAGGCTGTTCATTGTTCACATTATCACATCCTTTTCTTTAAGATTTCTTGTATAGAAGTTTTTGAATTGTCCCTCATGAGGGTTTAGGAATGAGTTAATTTAACGGTCACCCAATATTTTTAGGCGAGAACAGAGATTATCAACTAATGATTTTATGCTTAGCTGAAAAATTGTGTTTGAACGAAATACAAATTAATCACTCCTCGAAGGAAGTTTATTGCAAACAGGAAAGATTGACAATATGATATTAATTATACGACAATCAAGGTTAAAATATTCCTTCATCATAATATTTCTGCTTTAAGTAGGCAGTTGAAGGATGATAACTTCCTCTCCTACCAGCCCTTGTTGAAGGTAGTGTAGTTATTTCACTGGGGGGTTATGTAGGGTAGTTTGTTTGCTTGGAGTTTTTATGTTTTGAAGCAAACGGCTAACTTTAGTTAATGATTGAGTGCAAAGACGAGTTTTATCAACTTCCTTTGCGTTTGTCTCTGCAGTTTCATTCTCGGATTCAAAACCTCAAAATGCAATTGTATATAGCTTATCGTTAGTACATTGGAGCTTTAGAGAAGAGAGAAATACCTGACTTACTGATACCTATATAGAATAAGTCCAAATACTTACACGTGCACTGAACTTGGACAAATGTGATAGTTTTGAGCCACCAGCACACAATTCCCCTGAATCCAAAAAGAGCGAGCATTGATATATATCTGAGAAGTAGTTTATTGCAAAACGAAGAAATGCATTGGCATGAATGAAAGCTCGTAAAATATGAGACAGAAAAAACCATTTAGATAAGCTTTGAAGCATTTAAAAAGCGGTTTTAAAAATTAGGTTGAATCTTGAGGATATAAAGCAAGTTGATCCCATTACCCACGAGCATTAAATATATATATTTATATGTATGTGGCTATGAATCCACATTTTGTACGCGAGAAAGGATGCGGATCGTTCCAGGGAATGTAAAAGTGTTATCGTTAACACACAAACTGTAAGAATTGAGGATTGGTGTGGTATTCAACTTGTGGCAGTTGTCTTTGATGAGAAGAAGAGGAACGTGCCTAGACTCTTGAACCAAGTTTCCTAACAGAACTGATCATTATCAAGAGCAGTTTTTTGCGGAGAAATTACCTCCGCACCACTACTTAACAACAACCACCATCAAAATATATTCTTCTTCACGCTTTTATGAGTAGGTAACGACTTATGTGTTCTTAACATCTAGCTAGTTTAGTTTCTGTTGGGACCCTTCTCCTCTCTCTTCTATCTCGCGTCATGATGAGCCGGTAGAATAAAGAAAAACTGAACGGTGTTTCCTGTCTCTTCTCATATGCACACCCACATCACTTCTTTCTCAATCCTTTTTGAATGAATGGAGAATCCAGTGTAGAACGGAAGCCGTGTTCCTCACTCCCTGGACGCTTTTTTGTCCCGTGTGGATAAACAGCAGCAGTTGAATTAGCTATTTAAATTACTATAGGGGAGCAATTTGCTATTCATTGTGTAGCTAAATCTAGTATCATCATAAAAGTTGGGAAAAGTAATGAGTAGTGGGGAAAACAATTGAATATTTTATTACCAATAAATTATTGACTGCCAACAATATCACCTGTCATCATGGAATAAATTCCAGTCCAATTAAATGATAATTTGCGGGGATTATGTGACTTGTTTTTTTGGGCGTGTCTATTTGCCGATCATCTATGGTTGACGGTGTGTATAATGTGTATGAGGGAAGCCAATCTAATTGCATCCAAATTGAAGGGACAAACAGGGAATAGTAGAACACAGGTGAATATTTCACGTGAGACATACCAAAAGTTTGATAGTTTGCGTATATTATGTCACTTCTCAATGAATGTCTACAATAGTTTGACATAACACGCAATACTTGACGCAAAAACAAGAGTGTCAATGAATTATACCATTTCTCATTTCTCTAAGTAAGCTTATACTGATGACTATGATGGTGTTTTTTGGTAGAGATAAAAATAATGTATTGCCAAATTACTTGTCTATTATTTTTCCCAAAAATGAGGCGAGATTAAATTGTGATAGCCATTAAATCATTTGTATCAACATGTTTGTCATGTAGAGTCTAATAATAATGTGAATTTAATTGATATGCAATCCATTTATATTCTATTACGGCGGAAAATATTTAACTGGGTGTGTGATAAGTGTAATTGATCTTTTGTGTCTGTTTCTGCATAATATCCAAGTGTGAGGGGGATATTCTTTTTCATGTTAGGAATTTTTAATCCTTTCGGTTGTTTTTGTTGTTAAGAATGTTGGCTCTGTTAAATACCATATTTTTTTTATGAAAACAGGACAAAGTCGTTGTGTGTGATAAACGAAGCGTGGCTAACTATATATCTTTCTTTATACGAGTGACTTTTCTTGCAAGAGCAACACTAACACACACACACACACACACGCAGATAATATATGAATTATAAGATTAGCTAGATTTACTTAAGTGGCTAAGGTTTTTGTACTTACGAACAGTTGGGTATGTATAAGATTAAGTCATGTTTGCTCATTGTGCAACGGGTTTTATGCTACAGTAAGATATTATTGTAGTTAGATTTGAAATTCACTTGGCTTTGTTCTAGACAAAGAAGACTTTTAATTTTTAGTTTTTTAAATTTGAGGCGCAAGCTTTTCTTCATATACGTGCGTACAGGAATTGATCGCACAGGTATGACAAGAAGTGCATGGTTGGGTGGTATGCACTTGGCTTAAGGCTTCCTAGGGCATCTGCTCTTTAATGTGATGCTTCTTGCCTCTGCACACTTCGAATTGCTATTAAAGCTTCCGGTGGACCGGATGTGAAGCGGAACACAACTCTCACCTGCTCCTCCGAGACAATGCATCCTATACATTGATATACATTCAACTTACTCATATCATCATCCTCTGAGCATCTTCAAGCTGCTTTTATCTAGCCAACCAATAAAGGCACTTCTGCACAACAACCCTTCATGAGGATGAAACTATCAACTTTACTCTTGTGGTTTGGATGCCTTTTTCTGATTGGAAGGTTACGAAGGATGTGCTGTTCGAGGTTTTGTAATTATTATTCAGTTTGGAACGATTTAAATGCGATTTAAAGTTTCAAGAATCTTGAACAAGGTTAAAGAGAGTTGCAATTGTCTTTATTCTGTCGGTGAGATTTGAACTTCACTGCACATTCATTCAAATGCAATAGGATGAAAGTCTATACCCTCACTCCTTGGTCATAGGGAGCCTACTTGAATGTCCTCAGTATAATCTCATGTAATTAATGATACTTGGTTCTACCGACAGGAGTATAATGAATAACAACAGTCTTTATGCAAAAGATACTGGGAGAAGAGGAGATGAGTAAGATTCTTCTGGTTTTTGGAAAGATAATGATCTTGAGCGAGTGACATTTCGATGGCGGAACACCTTATGCTTCTGCCTGGTTTGCTTCAATCGCTTCTCTATCTTGTCAAAGTCAACCTTAAGATTTCCACTACGTTAGCTCGCTGTCTTTTTACCCGTGTGTCACGCGTTGCAAATGCCGTTTCTGACAGATTTACTCTATTGATTTATGAAACTGTCTTTCCATTCTCCAGCGAATATATAGTCAATACCTTATTCACTCATATACTTAAATATGTAACGCATGTTCTCACTTTCATGAAGTAGAATACACGTGATTAATAAAAGTACCGATCAAAATCAACTCTTACTATGAGATTTGGCGTGTGCTATGATTAAGCCACATCGAGGTCACTCCCAAGTCCCAAAGTAAACATTTTTGATGCGAGCCCGTGTAAGTATTAAAGAGTCTAATATATTTGAAGTTAGAATTCGGATACTAAAAGTAATACTTCCTCCTTAAGGGGCAATATTATTACTTAGGTAAATGTAGGGGTATTTATTACCCCAACAATTGCATATTGTGTAGCTGTAGGAAGGAATATATGTGAGCACAGATAAGCCAAGAGAGAGTTTACCTGACGAACACAATACCGGAGGCCATTATGCCGGATCTGTGTGATGTCCTGTGACTCAAGGATAATAACACTAACAATAATAATAAAGTCAGAAAAAGTGTAAAAGTCCTTGTGTATGTCTAGCCATAAGTCTATCACCCATAAAAATGTATTCTTGAAGAAAACTGTATTCTTGAAAGGCAAATTGCCACTTTCCTCCACTAAGGATCGATTTTATGAATCGCGAAATTTACGGCACCGTGGCTTTTTTGTTATTATCCCCATTCATTCTGTCCCATTGACTAACATCGAATCACACAAGTCAAGACTCACTTATCTAAAGAATCGGGAGAATGTGAGTGTGTGTGTAAGCTGGAGTTCGTTTTTCGTATCAGCTTTTATTCTTGTGAAGCATCCAATCTTCTATTCAATTTATGGGAGAATTCTCTTATATTTCTCGTGAAATATACTAGACACCATCAATATGTGTGTAATACTATTACAAATAGAAAGGAAACGGATCTTTAGTTCTTATGGCCTTGCAAATCATTTTTGTCATACAAAAGCTGTTCAACAAACATTTTTCCTCAGAATTTTGCATGAAGGAAAGTGTACACTTTCGCCTTTCGGCTTGTCTATCGTCGGAAATTCATAATATTCATTGTCTTGTGAGTGTGGGTGGACAAACGAGAGTCTTCTCAGGACTTGAGAAGGAACGAGCAACAATAAAGAATAAAGTAGAAAGTGAATATCGATGAGGATATTATTATGATGTGCTATATACCTCCCGCTGCTGAACTTTGCATGCAAATGTTGAATGTTATTACATTTTACGTCCTCTTGGCACAGAAGTCGACATATTCAATATTGCCAAATTGTAATTTTGTAAACTATACGTTGTACGTGTGTGTATGTGTTTCTCCCAGACTACTCGCAGTTATGATTACCAACAATATACATTCATACATGTCTATAGCTCGAACTGGATTATTAGATTTCTCCCAAAAAACGGAAGAGTAACAGTCGACGGTTGAAGAAATGGAGAAAACTTTAGTTTTACTGCACACACAGACAACTCTCTGTAAAAATGCTTGTTCTGGCGAAATCCAGTAAGCGATGAATATATATTTATTACATGTACTATGTACCATTCTGGAAATCTCTGTATATCCATCCTTGTACGGATAATAGAACTCCTGTCGAGTGTGTATATATATAACGTGCATAACGTGCTCCCTCCTCAATTCTCATATCAAAGCCAATTACATCGGACAGTGTGACATGCACATGCAGAAAGAAAGCTTTCTCTTTCCCTTGTAAACTTCATTCTTTCTTTGACAATAAAGCTTTCCTTTTTACTCCAGAGAAAAGTGACACAAAAGTGACAACTACCAACTTCGTATTCTTCGTTGAGATTTGCTTACGCGAAGTTACACTACGCATGTTACTCTTATCGAGAGCATGTACATGTATACATATTGCGATATGCATATCTCAATGTGCTATGCATAGAAGCAAACTTAGAAAGGTAAGCTATCTCTGTGTTCACGTCCTTCGTACTTTAGTGCTTCATCTTCTTCTTGATCTTAGATGGGTTGATTCAATTGAATGTAAAATTGAAAATGCAATATCACCAGAGTATAAATCATGACAGATGAAAGTCATTCTATCCCTTTGCACGTTGTGTGTGTGTGTATTGTGTATATGAACGGAGACTCTTTCCACAATATATAACGATGAGATATGGCACCCAGTTGCGAAATAAATGTAACACTGGCAAAGTATATAGAGTATGTATAAAGTTATGGGAGACACTTCAAAGGCTCAGCAAATTTATTTGCATCGTCTTAATAAAGACAGCCGAGGTATAGTTGAGACTTATTGCTTGCCGTAAGTCTTTCGTTGGACGTCTTCTATATTCCGTGGAATGAGACAAGAGGGAAAGAGAAAGTCTTAAGTGCGTGTATAGAGGTGTGTATGGCGGATCGGGTGCTCATTAGGTGTGTATGTGAAAAGGTGGGAGGAAATTCATAGAGACATTGCCTTAAGGTTACACTACCAACCAATGTTTTTGGTGTGGAGGGTTCTGTAATATTTCATTTGAAGTTTGAGAAGGAGATTAAAATCGAAAAGACAAAAGGAGAAAGAGAGAAAGTTCCTGTAAAGGAAACTCATTTCCTTGCTACACACACACACACACACATTTCTTCTATTGAGCCACTTTCATGTTGTAGGTATGTATCTGTGTGTGAATACTGTCTTTTCTCATTATAATGTATTGAGTTAAGAAGTTTTCGGGTGTGTATGCAAATTAGCTAAGACACTGTAAGAATAACGTGCATGAGAGGACAGTCGAGTACATGTATATTTAAATATCAGCATAAGGTTGAAAGGGAGGACTTAAGGAAACTTTTGGGAAATAGCTAGTTACATATACAAACGGATGTTGTAGAACAGTAGAAGTCGTAGTGAGAATTGTTCTGGTGGTTCGAAGAATGACTCTGACAACCAAACAAATTTGCCAAGACTTTCGAAGGAATTCCCCCGGACGTGAGAAGAGAGAGTAAAAGGGAACATAGACATAAGCACACACACACACACAAACTCTAGAGTAGTAGAGTAGAATAGGAAGATTTTATAGATTGGATTTGAATAAAGACCTCCTCAGTGTTGGCCTCGTTTGTTGGAACTGTGTGAAATTCAAAGCTCCAGGAAGGAAAGGACAACTCTAAGCGAACTAGCTTTATCCTGAGACTTCCCTTAATGCAATGTTTTGACACTTTCAAACTCAAGTTCTCTTTTGGTTTGGAATGTTTGGATGATGTGGCTGGACTGTAGGGAATTCAAAATTGTCGTAGTAGCAGCGGCAGAGCTTCGTGTATACGCTGTATTTGAGTGTGACTCTGTTTTTTGCGCTAGGGTATTTCGCTTTACTCGTAGGAATAAAACAAATGTACGAATTTCTAGCATAGGATGAGTCATGTGTTTGGTTGGGCTTTTATATCGCTTTTGTATATACTTCCTCTGATAAGCCTTAAAGGATGTGCAAATAGGAAAAAGACGACACGCGTAATGTCCCAAGTTGCAAATGTGGAGTTTAATTACTCTCTCACTGAGATCACTTGGTTGCTTTATATTATATATAGGAGGCTTTATATTTTAGGTTTAACTAGACTAGATGATCCAATTATAAGACGGAGATAAGTCACAAACATCCCGGAGCGAGGTTGCAGCAAAGACGGATATTGTTGTGGAACGTGATAAGTGGAGTGTGAGTCTTCAGTCGTGTGTTTTGTTGGTATTGGGTTTTCTAGAATTCACAGACGAGAGAAAGTCTGTCTCTTTCACTTGGAGGCTTAAGCTGGGCTTATCTTGTTCCACTGCGCTTTATATATGTAGGAAATGTTGAATGTGCTGCGGGTAGAAATACTGTTATTCATCATTATCATATATACGGAGACTGCACACATACACACACACAGTTAGAATATGGTCCCCATCATATTTGCACATTTAACGAGGTATGTATGTGTATTCTATGGTGGCTTTCTGTCTGCAAAAGTATTTGTACTCTAACTCACAATGTGTGTATATGTACAGTGTATGCATTTGAGTTTTCTGTAGCCGTAGTCGGTGCTTCTTCTATAAGGATTTGGCTTCCAGTTAAAAGAGTTAAATATGCCTGGTTTACTCAGGACTCAGGATTCAAAGACTTACAAAAAATCCAGCACACAAAGCAAAAAGTCATGCAAGGACGAAATAAGAAAAAGCTGGTCTGGTTGCACTCTCTCTTGACTTTTGAGATGATTCACTTATAAGTTAGGTCAGTCATGCAACAACACAGCCAACGAGAGAGAGAGAGTAGATTCAAATTTGACTGAGGCTAATCGTGCTCTCCGGAGGTTTAGAGAGAAGTAATGGGTTAGACTGATTTGGAGTGATTTTAATCCCCGCTTACTTATGCATTCTGAGAAGTTTCTGTCCTGACTCCCATTTTAATGGTAATCTAAAATCTTATGTAGTGTCTCCCATAGGGCGAAATTAAAGAGCACAGTTGAATCTTCAGTCAGACTTAAGACACACACACACATGGCTGAGGAATGAAGATATCATAACTCTAACTTGTCAGTTAGTCAATTGCATAAAATCATGAGTTCATTCAGTTCTTTAGGTATTAAATGCATTGCTTGTTATACGTGAAACAGTTCAGAGTGTACAGAGCTGACTGAGTACTTTTATAGTTTAACATCTGCTCGCTCGACATTCGCTACGATAAAACTCTTTTGGTTGGATGCATGCGAATGTGTAGGATCAGTACTATTTGCTGAAATTGCTCACTCAATGTGAACCTTGTGTGCTTTTGCTTGGTGTATGAAATAAGCTCGTGCAAACTTTTTGTACATGTGCTTCACGTTGTATGTGCAAGCAAAGTATAATATGCTCCAGTTGTCCGAAGAAGAAGAAGACTACGGGACTCGTGCAATAATGTGCCAAAAATTATTCCTATTTACTGAACACACACTCTCTAACTGAAAGGAGCAGCAGCGTTCAAATGTGTTTGTTAAAAGTTGGTTGGTATTTGGTGGTATATATATATATAATACAGTTCACAACAGAGTAGCCAAAGCTAAAGCGTTTCGACTGGCAATTGACTCTGTGCAAAACCAACGCACGTATAATTTGCTTCGTGAACACTGTTGAACTTTTAAGAGTTTGTTGAGTTTGAGCCAACTTACATTCTTCTAAGGAGCCTTTCAATAAATATATGTCTTATTTGTGCACATACTATTTGCTTATCCTGCAGTTCACAGACAGCGCAAGAAACCCATATGGCAAAATAGGATATATATCATCGTCTACTTAAGAGTTTTCAGTGTTAAAAATAATAATAATGATGATATTATTGATAATATGGTGTAGGTGTTATTATTAAAACCCAGTCCATGATTGCTTCACATTACATTGTGGTAACGATTTCCAATTCACCGTGGCACTCTATATGTTGTCGATAGAACGTAATGGGAGAATAGACAAAAGAGAAAGATGGGTTGGCAGTAAATAGATAGACCGTAGACATGATGGCGTGAATGAATTGCACTGGTTGGCCCTTCTACTTCTACTGCCAATATATTTGGGAAGACTTGATAAATCTATTCAAGTAATTCAAGTGGGCTTTTATCGATAGCCTCTCTATTCGAATTCTGTGTATTTTCTCATTCTCAAAGAGTCGTTATGTTAGATAAATTCCTGACTTCCTTCCGTTTCTGTCTGACTCATCAATCCATCCATGAGCGCAGCTTCTGCCTGCCAGGCCCACAATCTGGTTTCACCCGTACGTCTTATCTTCCTCCACATCTTCTTCATATCACACGTCAAAATGATTATACACAGGAAGGGCACTCCCACTGTGAAGAAATTTAGATCAAAATTACAGACTGCTTATGCTAAATTATTACATCAGTTTGGCAGTTGAGTGGTGGATGATGACAAGCCTGCCTGTGCATCACAGCAGAAATGGCTTAATTGCTTATAATGATCGCACATTAAGTCTGGAGTAAATAATTGGCATACTTGCCATAAGTCCTTTAATCAAATGTCAGTTAGTGTATCGGCTTCAGAGAAGTAAATGTGCCACTGGCCGAGTAATTTTCGGAGCAAGTGTAGGCTGGAGTGATGGGTAATCCGGATCTCAGAACAGCTTAACTTTCACCTGGATTGTGAAACATTATAACAAAGGAAATGGTATAGGAAGAAAGCATACATGCCCGAAGGAGACAAAAGCATTAGCAGAGAAGTCTCGGACAGAGATAGAGTCATCATCAGTCAGTGCGGCCGTGGGAGAAAGTATGTAAGAAAAAGTGTAATCTGCTTTCACTCTCAGAGTAAAAGGATTATGAATGAGGATCCATTTAGTTCAGGATGGATGGTGTGTAGTCTGGTGCTGCTTCTCTGGTCGTCCATCCTTCTTTCTTTCAACAAAAGGCAAAAAGAAGAATGATGATGATATGATCTGATACTGGGAAAGGGTTAAATTCACACAATCTCCGTGTCCTGTTCAGATGAAGGCCCACCCGACTATATAAGCTCTCAAGATAATCTCCGAGAGTTTCTATTGTACACTTCAATATCTGATGGCGGTAGCGGTGGTGGTGGTACTCACATCTATTTCATCTTGTCTCGGAGATACTTTGTCTGAATTTGCAAACCGTCTTTCACGTAATGGCTTTGAAGGCCTCGAGCTGCTTCCTACTAGAAAAGACAAGATTGTGTTTTCTTCCGCCTGTATATATTGGAGAATCAATCAGGAGAAAACAAGTTGTGTCTGTACAGTAAACCAAGAAAGAGCAACCTGAGTTTGCTCAATCTCTCAACGTCACTCCTTTTAGACTTTAGATGTGATTTATGTCCCTCTTAAGATGCAAGAACAAAAAATAACAAACGCCACCTTACACACACAAGCATACATACACACACCTTCCTTCCCAGATAATCTTGACTTTTCAACCTATCACATCATCCTCACCTGGTGGATTCTCTGAAACAGATTTATCCACAGCTCTACAAAGCAGAAACCATATTGTGTATTCTCCTAATAGCTTACACAGAAATGTAAGACTAATATTCTCAAAATGATATCAAAGGACATAATAATTGGTTTCCTGTGATTCCCCATCCTGCAATTGCTCTGATTTATATCTGGACTGGACAGGCGTAGGCTTTGATATTGAATTAGTGTTTATTAAACAAAACTTTTCATTGGAACAAAGTCATTTCTAATTGATTGAAGTTTTCGGAGAAGCTTGAAATTGGCGAAGGCAATGCTAACAGAATTCAGATGAAGAAAAGCCAAAGGCCAAATTTAGGAAGATGTCCAGGACTCTGCTCAAAATGGTTCTGAGAAGAACCTTATGAGTACAAAGCGAATTCAAAGGTCATTTTATCCATGGTTGACATTCGACAATGCTTGAAAAGACTTGAAAAGTAATGACACTAAAATAATCTATGTGGGTCCAGCAGGGATATAGGGATAAATGACAAAGGTTTTTTTTCTGGGGTGATTGCACAAGAGACTTCAACAAAGGGATGAGCAGAATTCTAAATTTCTTGGTAAGAGCCGAGTAAGTATATATACATAGTGTGTGTGTGTATGAGGTAAAAGGGTGTCATAATAATAATATATTCTCCTCGTTTACCAAAAGGAAATAGATCTTAATAGAAGAATAAGTTCTCACGCTGGGAGCTGCACTGAAACGACCGACATCCGACCATATTGCACTTCTCTATACACTTTCTACATTCTTTTAAGGTTTGGCAATTTATATCACACCCCAAAAATTGGGAAACTAGAGACCTACTTTCCTTCCTTGTGGGTAGTTTGAGGTTGTTTTGCCTAAAAAGTAAATGAATGCACCACATTTCACTCATGAAATTTTTCATCTGTCGGATTTCACACTTTCCTCTTTCTTTCTACCCAACGCGATGCTGACCCAAGAGAGAAAGTATACGAGAGGAACCTATAATCTCTTTTAGTGTAGACTTTCTCTCGTGTGTGTGTGTGTGTGGGTATAAGTACACTTAACGAGACACACATACACACACACATACTTACGTACGTATATATAGGGTAGTTACACCGAGATAAGATCGAATAAATCTCTGTCGGTTTGTGAATGCGAGATGGTGGTGGCGGTCTTGGTCTCGTCTTCCTGTCTGGAGAAATATTATTCTTCATTCTAACCAAAAAGAGAGAGAGAGAGGAATCCTTCGTACTCCCTTGATGACACACTATTTTTCAAACTAACTTGACAGAAACATCAGACCCAAGCTGTGTACTATATGTGTGTACATAGGGATAGTCTTATTCGTTCATCTGTCTGGACTCGTGTTACATTCGTTTTAAGCTTTATGTTCTTTGGTTCTACTTTTCCTTACACTTTTGACCTTAGTGGACACACAGGCAGCTTGAATTTCTCCCCTCTCGTTTCTCCAATGTTCTTCCCAATGTTGTGGACTACCCTTATGAAAAACTGAGATACCATATATACCATCAAGGACAAAGTTTTTTTTCGACACATACTCTCTCTATATGTGTATTTACTTTCACTGGAACCATATGTCCCTGGAATACGTTGGTTATACTTCTGTGTTAGCCTTCAACTCGTTTTTTGTGCTAATTTCGTTCCTTGTTATTAAGGAGGAAGCTCACCAACCTTTTAATTATTGATAATCTCTTGTGCTTTCCTAGCAGAGAATACACGAGAAAGGTATTAAGCTCAGAGTACTTGCATTCGGAAAGTGAAACTCTTTTTGGGCTGCACCATTTGAGACCTATTATAACTGGTACTAGCAGAATGGTTCTGTACAAGTTGGATAAACGAATTGTGAGCACACTTTCTCTGTTGAATAGTTGTGTGTGTAAAGGGAATAATATCCACGAGTTCTGCAGTGGCAGTAAGCAGAAGAATGTGTAAATACAAAGCATTGTTTCACTCATTTTCCCGTTTCTCTACTTTGTAGTTTGAGTGTATGTAATATTCCTAGTGTGCCGTGTGAATAAACTATAAATCTCATTGGTTCTGGACTCGAGTTACATTTAATTATAAAAGATTACAGATTATTTACTCGAATCACGCATAACTAGTGATATACACAAAACACAGAAGAGAGTATAGAGTATTGTGGCCATGACTTTGCTTTCCTAAAGCCAACAAATGTGTGTCCACAGTGAACTCCTAGAGAAATTCATTTGCAGGAAATGGTAACTGCAAATGAAGTGTAGGGATTTAAACACCAAGTTTGGTGCATTGTGCCTTCCTGTGTCTCTAATAATATAAACTTAGCAGCAATCCACCTAACTCTGGGTTGAGTCTAAAGATATGTGAGCTAAATGTGAAACATAGGTACATATAAGTTATTAGAATTCCACGCGGACAGTCTGCATGTATATGATCCTGTGTCAGAGAAGATGATATCCTTTTATTGCACAGAAATAGTTGTGCTATTCTTGTGAACTTATTTGTGAGCATATGGTTTACATTTAATGCTTTGTGTTCAAAAGATGCAAGTGAGTATGTACGTCTTCTCATGTTTTATTTGGACAATTGAAATTCATTCCAAGTCCATTTGCTACTTAGAAAGAAGTTTGTAGTTCGTGCAATGTTTGGTGGAAAGGGTAAAACTTGAAACTTTCACGTTGAAGCATTCCCTACATCCCAACAGTATAAATCAAACGGCTCTCTCGCTGTTGTGTGTATTCAAGACTAGTCTCTTCAGTGTAAACACACACACTCACATAGCATATCTGCATAATGCCCTAATGAGAAAGAAGAAAAGTTTTTCACACTTCATAACTCACGTAATTCCCCTGCAACCTTTTTGCATCATAATGTCTCTGCAGGAGACTTAAACAGAACGGACGAAGAATGCTATACAACAATAACAGGCATCATCTACTTGGTTCACGGTATTTTAGAATTCCATATAAACATTTTTATTCAAGTAAACTTGTGGAGTTTCCTATTATATACTTAATAGGAAGTCATATCTTGGTTAACAAAAGATAAAACTTTTTGTATAGGTTGAGGAATGTGGAGATGTTATGCTAATCTTTCTAACAGGATGCGGGTTACTTTAATAATATCTGCTAATTGATTCTTACTAAAATGCGCTCTGCGGCTGAGCTATGTTAATGAATTAAGGTGAGCAGACGCTATATGTATAGCACATTTGCGTGTATATAATGTGGAGTAGGATATTGTTGTCAGCCTTCTCGTGTTTCCAAAAAGAATAAAAAATGGTACAAATCAGTTTACAACAAGGAAAGAAACCTGAGTGATAAATGCATGTAGGAAATATTGGTAGTAGAATATTAAAGGAAGGGTTCTTGATAAAAAATACATCAAGAGGAAGTAGGAACGAGCGTAAAAGGAATATATATGTATGGCGGACAAAGGGAAAGCATAAGTTTCGAATGTACGTGTAATGTACACACATACACGTACATCCGTATGCAAGTAGGAATCGTAGGAAAGGAGAAAGTAATGGGGAAAAGGAAAAATGTAAGGATGAGTAAACCTGTCATCTTCCACATCCAATCATTTATCATTCATTGTGTATGTCGTACGTGGTCTATGCAATAGTAGCCGGGTGCACATTCAAATATATACATGGCAAAGCAGTTTTGTACTTAAACGTGTATGTATCTGTCCTGAGGTGAAATTTTCTTTTTACAGGGGGCTGTAAAAATCAGGTGTTTTTTCAAAGGATTTTGAACAACGATGTGTGAACAACAGCAGAGCATTGATGCTCAATATGGGTAGCCACATATACATATATATATATATATATATGCAACAATTAAATGTAAGCATTGCTATCATACGGTTTGGAACTGGACTTTTTGTCAACCGAATGTACAAAACGAAATGGACACCTTCACATTTGACGAGAATGAAACACGAAAAGTGTTTCATACTCTAATCAATCTGTGTACAACTTTTAAAGTAATGCACAGAGGGTTTTTGTGCGATGACATTCGAATGAAGTGTGAATGAAATATCATACGAGTTGTACGAACTGTCGGTTTGTCAGGAGTAAGCGAGGTGCTGCTGTACACGTTAAAACTGCCCAGAGAGACGCAGCTGGAAGTTTTAATATTACTCATAGGAATAGAACATTGAGCATACGCTTTTGAAAGAAGTTGGCGAGGTGTCAATACTGAGATTGCATTTTGGAATTAGCTTAATAAGGTTTGATTTGGTTGGGTAGATTTACAAGTGTGACTGAATTCTCTCTCGGTGTCTTCGTTGAGCCTGAAGTCTTATGAGTGTAAGTGCCATGTGTTAAAATAATGGAAAGAAGTCTTAGAAAAGTCAGCTTTGGGACATTTCAGAAGAGAGACTGGAGGCAGGTTACACTCTTGTGACAGTAAGTTGCTTTAATTCGACACGTACTACGGACATAACTGTCACCTTAAGAGTTTTATCATCTCAAGGGAAGAGCAATGAACGCCCTGGACCTGTACAGGCCACAGGATTTCGGAAATAAGAAGTATAAATCATTCTCCATATATTTTCATGTCATATTGTGTATTAATAAGAATCGGTATAACTTTTGAAGAAAGACAGTCTGACAGAGTCTCGGTTTTTGGGTTAAAAAACTATATGCAACTCTTTCCTTGAATTTTGTTTGTAATTGAGTGAGCAAAGATATGTTTCCTTTTCCTTGTTCATTGTAGAGCATATACTGTAGCGCACAAGACCACAAAGAACTTTTAATTTCCAAAGTCAGATTTGCATGGGAATTTTTCCACCCACTTATTTCATTTTGGCATGGATGAGAAGATTCACACAATCAGATTCAAAAAATTAGAACACAACCGACGAGGAGTAATAATAATGGGGGAGGTTTTCGGTCTAATTATCACTTGACCATCGCAGCCTACTTCATTGTGGTATCATTTTCATATAGTTCAATTCTTAAACTGTACGCTTGCATCTACTTACTGCTTTATAGCATTAAGGGAAGAACGATTCCTTTTCAAGATCATTTAAAGAAATACACAATAAAAATGGGATTGGATTTATCTGATATTAGTGTGAATATATGTACAAGCATTATTTAAGTTATTGGCTGAAAACTGTGCATAAAGCATATACTGGGAAGTGTATGCAACATGTAAAAGCCCTGCAAGGAATATGAAATTTCAAAAATCAGCAGATGGCTTTTTGAAGAAACAAACACTAACGCATATATACACCCAACATCACAGAACACTAAAACACCAGAAGAGAATAAAGCGCGTATATTGATCACATATTGATCGCCACCGATGATTTTGCAGTTTGCTGGACTAAAAAAATCACCAGAAGCGACGTCGTCGTCGTTGCTTTTGTGTTTATTGCTTTACGATCTTGTAGATCATGATTTTAAACTTAAAATTTCGATATATCCGAGTGAGTAAATTTCTGTCTTTATTAGTTCCTTGGCTTCTTTCTTGGTAAGAGGATTTCAGGGTTCACTGGTGAAAAGACCTATCAATAAATATCATTTAGACGGAGCAAAAAGTCATTTACTAACACATCTGGTTTCTCTATGTGAAATCCCTGACAAATGTTTATTTGGATTTATCTCCAAGAAAAATAACCTTTTTTGAGTTTGAGCAACTGAAAAATAATCAAGCCAAGTGAAAAGTATGAACTTGAGACATATTAGGGCGAAGGGTGAGAGTGCAGAGAGACTCGGAGTTAGCGATGTCAGAGCAGTAAATATTGGAAGAAGGATAGATGAAGTATTTTAGGATAACTGAGAGAGAACAGACAGAAACTGGAAACCAGAGAGAGTGCGAGTGTTTATATGAAAAGTTCTCTCCTTTTTTCCGTTCATTTACACACCCATCCATTCGTTCCTGTTGAAATGACGGGATATCAATTTATGCCAAGCCTAATTAATTATTTGCTAATGTCAGGATAAGAAAAATTGTGTTCGTTTCTTAACCTTTTCGTGTGTTTCGGTGTGGGTGGGTGAGAAGAATGTGCAGAATTCATTAGAGTGAGAAATGGGGAGAGACTGAAATGGATGCTTAATTAAACTTTTGTATAATATCTGCATGTAATTTCATTTCGGATAGTTCACTTCAAAAGCAGTCTTGAACGATTTGCGTCATTGAAGTTTAAGCCTTTTCTTGCAAAGAGAGTTCGCTTTCGCATTCTGTCGTGAGATATCATTGCAAATTAATGGCACTTCGGTCTTGACATGGGCTCGACGACTCACACACGACGCGCAGTATTGGGAATTAGACATGTTTTGCTTCTATTTTTATAATGACATTCATGCGAATTCCATACAGTCTGGGGATGCTTGTAAACAGCGTCTGGAAAAATAATTTTATGTAATCGAAGTCATATATAGTAATATGTAAGATAATAATAGGGGCACACAAGGTATATGTCAACAGATGTCTGTGAACTATATGTGTATATAGCAGTTGACAACTTAAACTGGAAATTGATGAAATTATACCGAGTCGGCTTTGTCAAGTGTCATTGTACGTCTCAAAAATCTAGACTAATAGTGATGCAACTGATATGTCAGCATGATTCGAAGCTATCATAATCTGGTCAATAATAATTTTAGGAGAAAACAGCAAGTCAATCACAATGGTAAAGTGATGTAACTCCTTGGCTGTCAGCATAGCTGGATACTTTCTCCTGCTGATTTATTAAAACTACTGCATGTACCTTGTATATTGTACATTTTTTGCAGTACACGTAGTATATATTGGTGTGTAAGGTTTCGTGCCGAAAACAAAGCAAAGGCTTATCGATTTATTCTGTCTGTCGAAAACCCATTAATCTTTCAGATCGCAACGTGAGATGCAATTGACATACATAATGAAAAATTTCAATCAGTTTGAGTTTCAAAGTGCAACAACTCCATCGAGAGCGTTAAGCCTATGAATTGTCAGCAGTCAGTCAGCTCTTAAGCCGTGTCTTTATATTTAAAAGGCTGGAAAGGTGTGTGGAAAAAGGATGTGACACTATTTTATCTCTATATAATATTTATTAGGATATCTAAAAGTGTAAGGGATCATCCCAATAAAAACCAAATGAAACCCACACACCACCCAGTTAATTCATTTATCATCTATTGAAGGTGATGATCGAGCGTATATAGACCAGTCTCCACTAATTGACCTTTCGATCCACCCACGAAAGCAAAATCGACGTCCATTAGAAAAAGATAAATCAATAGAATCCTTTAGCTCTCTATATAGTCTATCTTCAATCTGTGTTACCAAAAAGATTCACACCAGCCATCATGAATTAAGTTACTACATATACACCTTTGAATCGTTGGCCAAACTTTGATTTATGATCATTAGCAGCCACACTGGCTTTAAATGGGCAGACAGTGTATAACAAAGAAAGAGTGAAAGAGCTATTAAATGTTTTTCGAGCAGAAGGTGATGATGATGATGATGATACTTCGCAAACACACACACAACCCATTTCTTTAATAAACAAGCTTAACTGCAACCCAGAATATAGAATATATATATATAGTGAGAAGGTGCACATCAATTAATTATTGTTGGTCGCAGCGATACGACTCAATGTTGAGCCTTAACGAAAAGAAAAGCTCAGGATTACTTTGTTTAATGAAAGGATTTCCTCTCCGTTTTCCGTATGTCAGAAGAAGCTTTCTTCACACTTACAAACCTCACCTCATGTTCTCACCTTCCACAAACCTAAATAGAAATTCCCTGCCAGTTCCCGATTTATTGAAACTTTTCACTCTCACGTTTACGTGTGTACTTAACATCCACACCATATTTTTCTTTGAGCAAGTCCATCTCATCCACATCAAATTATAAGTCTCGTGGCTTCATAGATTTAATCTCACTAAGTAAATCTTATCATTAGTTTTCATTCTTTATGAAGCATATATATACATATACACGTAGACAGTTGCATCCGTGTGTGTGTTTATTGTTTATGACTGTCCATCAATCTACATCAATAATGCATCTGTGAAATATTTTTGTGTAATTGCAGAAGCTGTTCGAGGTGTGCACATTAGAGAACTGAGCGTGCCACAAACAGTCAAGAACGGAACGGAGGAACCTGTGATCCTAGACTGTGACTATACATTGAATAGCGATTCTGAAAAGTTGGGGCTGGTAGTGAAGTGGTTCTTCAATCGAGGACCTACACCTGTTTACCAATGGGTCTTTGGACAAAAACCTCAGGGCCTCGGTATCTTAAGGGATAGACTTAATCTTGATTATGTTGCTTCGGACAAAGACTGGGCTGCTCACAGAGCTCTTAGCATAAACCACCCTACTACTGAACTTACTGGAGAGTGGTAAGTGTGTGTGCATGACTTTATGTTTACTGTTGTTAAGCTGTGTTGGCCCAGTTTTATTACTTTCTTTTCCATTTAGGCTGTGCAGAGTCTCAACCTTTGAGTCAGAAGCGATGAAGACTTCCAAGATGATAGTTTACTGTAAGTTGTACTACTTTTACTTTAATTTTTCTCATGCGTATAAGTTTCTCATAGAAAGGGGAAAACTCTTTAGAGGTCTTTATAGGTCATAGTGTGTATAGATGATAGCAGGGTTCGATTAGCATTATAAATTAGAGCAGACCTATCTTCTTCCTCTTTCTTTGCAGTTCTCTTCTCTCTCTCTCTCTCTCTCTCTCTCTCTCTCTCTCTCTTCATCGTCGTTTACTTCTTCTTTCTGTAAATTGGCGAGTTGGAAAATGTCCAAACCTCTGATCCAATCTGAATCCTATTCCTATACTCTTTCTGTGCATTTCTTTTTGTAAAGCCGTTTCCCCACTGACGATTTCCTTTCTACTGTTCTTCACTGCTCTTACTGGACGCGTTACAACTTGAAAGTGGATCTCATCGAGGAGTGTTTCCGTTCGTCTTGTTAGGTTGGCAATGAAAGATGTCAAGCTGAATGGAGGCCATGTATATAGTGAGGCTGACTGAGTTCTGTTCTTCAAAACCGAAGAAGACGTAAAAAACTCTAAAATTAGATTAGGATCAGATCTTCAAGATGAGACTTTCCTCTCTACTTACTCTGGGGTGTGTGTGTGTGATACTCTGCGTGGAGGAATCACTTGCATTGGTAACTGAATGAACTTTGGACATTTCAGCACACAAACTAAAGAGTGTGTCTCACTATATAAAAGTCTCTAACACTTTATTGAGCACGATATTGATACACACAAAAGTACTCTATAGAAGAAAAGAGACCACCATGACGAGAGGAACTAGGGAGCAAATGCTCCCACGGATCGGTACAACTACAAATACTTCAGAGTAAAGCCAAGAGAGACTTTCGCAAAACTTCTTTCATCCTTTTTGAAATATTAAATTAGCCTGGTTGTGTCCTCAGGCGGAGGAGTGTTATCTTATTGCTTCGTTCTTGGTCTTTTCATCTTCATGCTCGGTTAAGCTGTTTTCATCCAGTTTGCACAAAATTTTTAGATGAAAACAGGTCGATTTATCGTCCTCTTCAGCTCAACTTCCCATGTGTCTCTGCATATCTCTTATTGCCTCTGATATACCTGACTCACTTATTACCCAGTCTGGTCGGTATTAACTTTTTCATACTTGAGGAATATTCGTCGTATCTCTCGATTCAATGAGTCCTACAGAAACATTCCTCTCTGGTCATTCGGGGGCTATTTTCTTTTGATCAGGCTAATCCAATGCATATATATGAATTTTAGTACACACTCTCCACTTGAAAGGGCTTTGAAGTCAAAATTGCATTTACTGATTAAGGTGAAAGTGCAACAAAGAAATTACACCAGTAGGAATATCATATACAGCTCACCTTCAGGAATAGAGATGAAGGTTGAATATGCTTCGAATGTGCTGTAATAATATACTTTTCAGGACATAAAATAGAATTTCTAATGCAAGATTCGGGTAAAGTAATGGAGATGAGAGAGGATGTTATAAGGTATAAAAAGTGAGAGCTTCAGTGAAATGAATGAATCCGAGAGACACTATACATACAATGTGCGGAGGAGGTCTCATTCATTGGCTGGAAGGAAATGAGGTTAGAGGCCTCCAAGGTGGGTAGGTGTATTCTAGAGCAATTTCAAAACGGCACTCTTGGGTCCTATTCCTGTACAAAAATTGTCACATTCAAAATTTTTACTTCTATTAGTTATGCCTCGCGTAATGGCCGGGCCGAGTGATATCTCCGCTTTCTGTACTTCACATTCGCCTCTTCACCCGTCGTCGTCCTCTGAACTTTCTCCAGGCTCTAATAAAACTCAACCTTATCTCTACTGACCACTTTGAATAACAAAAAATACCCCACAGTGTACTTTAATCTTTATTTAAATCTACTACACTCTATAGGAATTTGAAATTACTACTTAAACGGCTCTCTATAATGCTACACGCATAATCTTATCGCAGGAAAAACGAGCATGTCTCTTATTCACTCCCCATTAGAAAGTTATCCTCATCGATCCCCCTTTTAAATATAATTATTAAAATTGAACTATACCTAGTGTATCATTTTACGACATTTAAATGCATAATCTGTTGATGATGATGATAATGATACGGTGCTTTATCTTACAGCTCCCCAAAAAGATATGGATATCAAGCTGGTATCCCGACCTACTCCTGAATCTATCAATATTTCATGTTGGGGTAAGTTTCTTCGATAGATAATACACTTTATATACTTTGTGTAGTCAAACAAACATCAGTTGCTTTATTATTAAGCGTATTCTTGTGGTGTTCGTGTATGATAAGAAAAATCTAAGAAGGATTTAATTACATTTTGCAGCAACCGGAGTCTACCCAGAGCCCAAGCTAACAATAACGTATAACGGGAATAAGGGACTTTCCACGTAAGTTTGCAAGAATTATGAAAACTCTTTTCTTCTCGTGTTATTAAGCTGTCTTGTACTTTGTATGTGTCTACAATATGTCTATGCACAGAAAATTAGAAACACGCAATTTAGAAGTAAACAAGGCCAGAGCAAACATTTCCTCGTGTGTGTACTTTTGCATAGACGAACAGACATACAACAAATTCCTGGAGAGAAACGAAGCAGACACATGAAAGTTCATCAGGCAGAGCAGAAAGATAACGAACCGAACAGTAGAGATAATTTGAAACGTGTGTGCCTCATATTAATTTTCATTTTCTCGTGGCTATCACTCACACTTCAGTCGGGAAAGGCATTGGGTAAATTTTTAATGAACAAGTTCAATGTAAAGTTCCATTACCTTTGAAAAATTAAAGTCGCTCTACTTTCTGACTCTAATATTAAGTTACATATACATTCTGTCAGTTCTTTCCGTGAAGAAGATACTCTCTAAAATTACACTCTCCATTGGGAAATGAGAAAAAACGCGAAAAGTAAGAACGATGAAACGAGAAGTAAATTAAAAATTTCCTCTAGTTTTTTGAACTGCCTCTTGGCTTTCTTTCTCCAGAATATTATGTATTTTTTACTTTTATTTGTGTATACTATGTAACGGGAACTTTGTAGGAAGGCAAGTACAAAGTATGTATTATGGATTTTACACTTTGTTCTCCTGCAGGGATGAGAGTACATAATCTCTCTATGTATTATTAATTCACATTTGTGGCTATATGCAATAATTATACGCAACCCTGTACATTTTTTCTTTGATGAAGTAATTCTTTGCAAAATCTATCTGGGAGAGTATTTTATAATGTAATATTTTCTATTATTACCTTCTTGGGGTGTATGGGTATGAGCGAGTGTCAAGTCACAAAAAGACTCCCGTAGGGTTTTCTCGAATAAAAGTTGACCCAATGGGGAGAAAGACATTTAATATAGTATTAATAGTAGAGGAAAGCCTACTGTAATATTTTTGTGGTGTGTGTGTGGAGATTGTGTGATTTGCTCCTTGTGGGATAAAGTTATTTCCTGGACTTGAAGTTTGATTCCTTTTGCGAGAGTGACAGATAAATGATGGAACCTCGCGAGTAAAGTTCTTATGGGCTAATGTGGTAAAAGTATATTTTCATCGTGGCCACAAACTTTCTGCAGGAGCTTTTTTGTCCAGAACTCCCACCCGCAAACTTGGTTTCTCGTTCGGTGTGCTTTTATAATGATTAGCTTTTAATACCTTAAGATACATTGTGGAATGAAAGCAGTTGACAGTTACGTATAGTACTACCTGTCCGTCGTCTTACATAATCAACGTATATACTCTCTCTCTATATTATTAAAGTTACATAGAACTGTTTTCGAATAAAAGTGAACGAAGCTTTTATTGTCCATGTACACACAAAAGGTTGGGTAACAAAGTCTCATATTTTTACTTAATGAAACTCCAGAGGAGGTGTGAAGAAGTAGGTAGGTGTGTGTGTGTGTGTGGATCGAAAGGTGAATTAATGTTGAGTTTGAAACAATAGTGTGTCTCTATCTATTCAAGTTTTGCCAAAAAGAAAGTATGCGCGACAGGAAGAGAAAGTTTGATCAAAGATTGTTGTGTTTCTTTCTAAAAAGCCTGCTAAAGTAACTTCAAACGCGTTCAGACGAAATTGTTCTTCAAAGGTTTTATTCCTTTAGAATTACGCAAAATTTTTACATCCACCTTAATGACACAGAGACTCTCTCTAAGCCTATAAAAGCATTGTGTCTGTGTGCGTTGTACTGTGTACACACAACTTTAATATAAAAACTTTTGGAACTTACACAGATTAATACAAGACGTGCTCGTGGATTCCGTTTGGAACGAAGGTGCCTATGATGTTAAAGCTCATACAATAATTGAAGATAGTGAACTTGCTGCCTCTATTCCTGTTATTTTCGACTGCGAGCTCAAAGTAAGTACATTTATAATACCTTTTGTTTTAAATATAGGATTTTGATATATTTTTATACTATAGAGTCGAGTTTCATCGTATTCATTAGGGTAGTTCGAACTTCAAACTAAACACGTCGCATATATATATAGATCTAGATTATTAACAGGCAGGGACCAACAACATATTTGTATAAAATATTATGTTGCGTGCAGTCTTATCGTTAGCCATAACTCGTACACTCACATTTACAGACCATTTCAATTATGCCAAAGGAAGTTTTAAACTGCTGTGCTAAAGATGTTATGTTTAATTGCAGATCCCTAACACTAGCTACATTCTACGGAAAAACTTTTTATATGGAGGTAAGTCGATCATTTCCTATTATTCCATAGCACTTAACACGGACATTCCATTAGCTTGACTAACGTCTTGTGAATAAATTACGGTTGCTTACTTCATTTTCCGTGTAAATGGAAGAAGTTCCAAATTCCAAATACCAACCAAGTTAACGGTAAACTAGAAACTGGAGTTGTGAGTTGCCCCATCTTAAAGAGCAATTCCAGAAAGGCACTTCAGTAGAGAGAGTAAAAGGTCTCACATTTTTGTAACATTATTGGGAGTGCGTAGTAGCAAACATTGAACATGGCAAGAAGTTTGTAATGACCCATTTTATCACATTGGAATGGCCATTAGTAAAAACCAAATGGGTTGTTTCATGACTAATTCAAATACCTCACCACCGATTCCTTCGATCCTCTGAGAATCGGAAATGCGTTAAAATTGGCCAGAGAGACTTTCTGCTAGTAATACTACCTCATCATGATAACATGTGGAAAGCGCGTACGAGAGCTTAAATATTATATTTAGGGTTCAGAAATATCACATCAAAAACTGAAAGTGTTTGAGAAAACTGCTGCTTTAACAGTAACTACAACTGTCAAAAATTATAAACAAAATATACACACATAGTTTGGCTTCACTGGCTTTTAGTACAAATTGTTTCATGGCTATTTCAACAATAAGAGTGCAGACTTGAATTTATGACGAACTGTGTAGCATGTAAGAAGAGATTCTTCAATGCAAACCACAAGATAGTCTGCTATATCGCCAGCTCAGAAGTAAATTTCAGGTAAAATTCCTAATTGCTTCACGATTTTCCCACGGAAGTCACTTATGGTCAAGTTTATCTGTTTATTTGGTACAGGCTACATAAACTTCCCAGCGTTTGGATTTGAAAAATTGAACAAAATTGCATAGCATAAGAAAACGTGTAGATTTTGAGGAACGTAGAAGATCGAGCACGATGTCTAGCAGATGTGAGGCAATAAAAAGTAATACTACTTTCAGACACTTCAGGTTTAACATTGTAATCAAATTCTTCGGAGCATTGAGCATTGAGATTTTGAGATGAAACACTCATCTAATCGATAACGTCCTATTTCGTGTATCGCAATAATCCAGAAACAATAAATCAATATATACTTGCTGTCGTTCCCAGTAGACTGTCATAAATCAAAGTTGAATAAGTACACAAAATATAATAAAAACAATAAGATCCGAGTCTTTCCATCCGAATTTCGATTGGGGAAGCTTAGCAGCAGTAGCAAACGAGTAGTAAAGCAGACGAGTGAAATTTTGGTTCGAGATAAGAAAGATTCCTAGATAAAATCACAAAAATATTGTTCATAAAAATGCGGAGGAACTTTTATTGTGCTCCGGTTCATTTTGAATTGTTCAAAAGCCGAGTCGGACTTTGCAAAAAATCTAATTTGGTGAATACCTACGAGAAATCGGACATAAACAAAAGAATGTGTGCGGAAGATAAAGGTACACGGATGATGAGCACGAGACATTTACTGTAAGTCATCGAACCATCAAAGAGCAACCAAGAAATGTTTTATTTCCTTCCTTGACTTTTGAATTGTATGTGGAAATATGATTGAAAAAATATTATCTTCTGAGCGTTGTGGAATGCTTGTCAGTGGAAGTGACTGCTGCTGACTTTTCTTTTCCTGTAGTTTATTACCATTGAAGATGTGTGTATGAATGATGAGTGTAATAATGGAAGAATCGAGTAGCCAAGTCAGACACCCGTATGAATTTTTATGCTCCGATGAATCCCATTCTTTCCTGGATGACTTCGAAGAACACTCTCTATGAGTTTGGGAAGAAAGGCACTCAACCAAACTTCATAATATTTGTTGACCATTACTCATCTTTCAAAATCCTACTTGATACTCTTGGCCTTCCCATCATCGTGGTATCCGATGGACTAAATGGTCGAATAGGCTTTGATGGATGAATTTGCTCTGTGCTCGCTCAACGAGCACAAGAGAAGGTTTTATTAAGTTGCTTGATAAAAATTCAAGAGCTTTTGAGGAAGAAGTAGACTAGGAATAAGAAGTGTAGCAGACAAAATTACCCTCCAAGTTTAAGGCCTGTACGTCTGCATTCTCCACATTATGTTCTCCTTACTATTCCACGTATATAGATAGCATTATTCTTATTGATTTTCCAGAAATTTTGTTGTAACTGTAATCCACACTCTTTTGTGATTTGAAACTTCTCTTTTTAGTTGAAAAAGTTACTTTAAAATTAAATCTGTGGGCAAAGCATATGCATATGAGAAGAAAATAATCACCAAAAATAAGTATATCAAAATTCTCGTCAATTCCAAAGAAATCTGTTAGAACTCTATCATAACTACTTATATCTCGTGTAAGACGCAGAGAAATGAATGTTCAAGTCTACTTGTGATTTAAAACTACATATAAGAGGATTTCACAGAGTTGGTGAAAGTTTTTCCATCATTCATTGGAATAAACTGTTTCAATAATTTATCAACGGAGTACTATTTTCCATTTCAACTTTTACTTGACTTCTCGATTGCAGATCTGTAGGGACTGAGCGTAATTTCTGTGGATTTCGCGTAGAAAGTTGTTAGAAAACAGAGCGTGTGTGTGCCTACTCATATTCTTCTTCTTGCCTGAAATACACAAACCTTTCTCTTATGTAACGACACAACAGACTGAGAGTTATATTTGGACAGACGGGTGAAACAAAAGTTTTACTGTTAAAATATTTACATCCAGCAACCATGCAGGATGAAAGCCGGATGTACTGAGTGTGTGTTGCACATATCTTGGCTGAAGTTATCAAGGAAGAAGATATTGGCATATATGGGTTTATTACCTAGGGACAAGGTGCACTTCTCTCTACTAACTTCCTTTCGTGCCTTTCTCTACGTCAGTCTGAAATGGCAATCGTACATATGAAAAAGTTTTTCTCAAGTGACTTTGCTCCTTCGAACAGGCAAATCTCATAAAAAATTTACTTTTTCTTTGACTTCTCTTCTGTCTTCGTGTTCCCTCTCGCTTTCTTGCATATATTGTTCTCTCTGGTAATCTTGGACAGAAAAGAAATTGCTCATTCTGTCTCACAGTCTTTATTGCACCCAGTTGCCCATTGTAAATTCCTCTTCCGCTCAACATTTTGTCAAGACGTGTGTACGCTCTTATATAACTTTGCAATAAACCGATCGCTGGAGTTGGGACTATGTGCAAAATAATAAAATCTGAATACTTAATCTGGGTTAGGTAATGCAAGGATGTAGTATAGGGTTTAATCAAGTCTGGCGTATAAAAATATATTAGATTAATCCGTGTAATGCATGTAAATACACAGAAACACGTGTAACTCACAGTCAGACGGACATTAATTGTTTAATTAGGGGTCTGCACTTTGTGCTGCGTATCACCGTTCATACTTAACTCCAGCTGGAGGCTGACATGCATGAACTTCATCAGTAGCTTTTCATTATTATTTCGAGAGAATTTACAACTATTTAGTAGTACACACGATTACAAAGTCATGCGAATGTGTACACTGCGTGGAATTGCGAAGAAAACGAAATATCGGCGAGGAAAATAATTCATATTCTCGTTGAAAGATTTAGCACGCATTGCAGCACGCTGTGGACAAAATTTTATTGCATTTCCGCACACGATTGGGTTGCAAGAATGGAAATAAAAATGTTTTTATTCATATTTCATTCCAGGTCCGAAGGAGGAAGCTGTTGAAAGCGATGAAGGTAAGTCATGCTATACTCATATACTTTGACGAGTCAGGAAGTAATGCAGGGGCAGTGTGTGGTGTATTAAGTAATGGTAATTGCCACCCCGTACTAGTTGGGAGACTAACTTCTTAAGTTCCTCAAGTCAGAAATTGATATTACAACGAATATGACATGACTCGAGTCAATGTGGAATGTGGTAGATTGTTTTATTATGGACAATTAACGAGAAGCCCCCCACGAAATCATAAAATTTTAGCCGGACAATAAGCCATTCCCGTGGGGTTTCCAAAGCACGCCTACATCGTTACTTTTATTGACATTCCAAATAGGTGTGTATGCGTTTACTCCGAGGTCATCATAACTGTCTATTGTGGCTAAATTACACTGTATTTCGAACCAAAGTCCACACTGAGTTCCCAGCAAGGCTCATACACCTCGCGATATGTCCTACTGACCCTTATCTGCCACACACTTAATTACATCCCACTGCCCCTGTGTGTATCAAGCAAATACTGAAATCCTACTTGCATTATAATGTTGCCACAAAGAAAAGATATCGATCAAGATAGTCTATATGATTATGTACATGAAAGTATAATATTTTCTCGTTTATTCCTTACAGACAACATGGGCACCACTGGAGGTTCTAGTGGATTGGCAGGAGTCGGGACATTTTTCTACTTTCACCTAATTGTTGGATGGCTCTTGTTCAGAAGAACGTAGCGGGCTCCTTTACCAGCAATAACATAAATATCTATAGTTTATTAAACTGACATCTTTATAATATGATATACAATAAACAAGAGTGCTAATTGTAAGATAAGAGTAAAATACTTCTGTGTGTGTTGAAAATTATTAAAATACTATATGATGTGTATTATATGAAATGCAAATATTTCACTTGATGTATAATTATAATTAACAAACAGCAAATCAATTGTAAACTACTCTGTTTTAACCAACTCTACTTAATATCTTTAAATTATATCTCTGTGTAACTGCGTATATTATTGTGTGAGATGAAACGGGAATTTCAGCAAGACACATTTAATCGACAAAATTATTTAATAATCCACGGAAGAGTATATGAAATATTGAACCGTTGAGAGCTTTATAATTATACTGATACATAATATCTAAACGAGTGTAATTATCTATAAATTGTTATCAGTTAGACGTTGCGGCTGTCAGACCAGTCATTACTATTGCAGTCGAAGAAATATATATGTAATTGCATGTAGTTGCAGGTTTAAACTTAAATCATACACTTTTTTTTAGATTAGATTATAACGAAAGTTTGCGTTTATAACAGCGTGTGCTTCGATGTAACTAACCGACTATGAATTTACTTGTGTATGCAATTGAGTGAATAATTATTATGAAAATATTCCGTCATGTTTCTTGAAGACAAGATGGAGATTTGGAAATAATAAAACATAATGAGAAGTTTGTATCCTAAAAGGCCGATAGATACTTAACGTTCAAGATCAATATTTTAACTTAAACTCAAGTCATATAAACATTAAGTGTGTTTGAATTTAGGAAAACAGCAATTGAATTGTAATTAAGTTACACACGTGTTTACAATGTTGCACTTCAATAGCACTTTCAATATGTTACTTATTTATATTATAATTAGAATTATTATGATTAGTACTATGTCTTTGTGTAGCAATCGTCGTCCAATTATATACACCACCAGAATACGAAGAAGGATGAAAGTTTCTAGTCCCAATAACAAATATCCACAAGAGCATTATTGACCGAATATATAAGGATGTGACGATTATTAATTACCAACCATCAATGCACTCCCTGTATTCTTGTATTCATTATATTTTGTATTATGCAAACCCGTAAAGTACAGTAAAAAGTGTATTTAGTTCTTCATAGTTCTCCTCATCACTGCTTTTTTGAAAATTGACTAATAAATATGCAAACATGTCTACGACTGAAGTTGTACTTAAATAATTCAGGATTGTGATACACTCTCATTTATTTCGTTACTTCATCGGTATAAATTATAAAATAAATACAATAGTACTAACGATAACGAACAAAGGAGGACTCGGCATGATCCCATCATGGTCTCAATGAGACTTGCATGAAACAACCATATAGCGTGCTTAAACTGAGGCAAGGTGAGATGGAGAAAGCCCGCGTTTGAGATTCGCATCGAGTCTATGAAAACCAAAGACCCGCGTAGTTTGAGTGTTGGATTGTTGTTAGTTTGGCTTGAATCAGGATTCTAATTTATGATTACTTTTGAAACTTGTAAATTTTATGATTCTCCATGGCGTACATAACGGGACGCTTGAAATTGGAGAATCATTTTTGGACAAATTTTTCAAATTATAACTTATGAAATATTTGGAATTTTCTGTTATTATTAGTTAGGTAGGGTAC
>Ga0194135_10000095_pt1 | contig 48719 bp, 26 predicted proteins | sample LitLau_LLRF_2013_FD_134024 | JGI IMG/M metagenome (GOLD analysis project Ga0194135, IMG submission 134024) | Freshwater sediment microbial communities in response to fracking from North America - Little Laurel Run_MetaG_LLRF_2013 (version 2) | ecosystem: Environmental > Aquatic > Freshwater >...
AGACTACAGACACCTTTTTCGGCTACAAAATCAAACTCACACTGTTCTAGCTCTGTAAAAAGATCAGACGTAGCAGTTAGCAAAAATCCTATATGAAATTATGACTCGAATTCAGAAGCAATGAATTATGATGAAGAAACCAGCAAAAACACAAGTATAGCGACTATTTGTAGTAGTGAGATGAACCTATAAGCTCAGATTCCTAATTGTTACTTGTTTTGTATCAATAAAATTATGTATCAAACCATTTATAATAAATCTCTAGTGAGTAAAAAATACGGTGCATATACCTACATGTGGATCGTAGGAAATGAAAAAACGGAACATAAAACACTTAGAATTAAAATAGGGCAGTTTGTATGAAAGTTATGAAATATGAAACTGTGCACAAATTATTTACATTTCTCTTGTACTTGTAAGCTATCTTGTGTCTCTGTAAGTGTTACGCAACAGCTAAGAATTGTTTGGCAAGCCCGGGAGAAAGTTAATTCTTTTTTCATTTGTGTTAGTGTAATTTGAAGAACAACAGATGAACCTGATGCTTATATCGTTTAAGTGGTAATCTCATATGTTAGCAGTTGTGGCACGTGAACCCATTGTTCTGTAATATCTATGTTAATTTGAATAAATTCAGGGCCCATAAATATGGATTAAGGACACATAGTGTGTGTACAATAATGTGTAGAACCCTTTTTGCTCGTCTCACAAAGTCTCGCTTGTGCCTCACTAGCTAGAAACCAAAAACATGTCATGATGATACCCCTGACTCCTTCTTGCAATTTCATTTCACAGTCTTTTCTGTCTTCCTAAATCCTTCAATGTCTACCACAGGTATTTATATTTTTTCTATCTATTCCTCTATCTGCTCTTCTTCGTTATTGTATGTAACAAAAAAATTCCCCGGAAGTACATTCCCACCCCAAAGGTATGTGTTTTCGTTATTCGATTAAGTTTAGGAGTTTGTATGCTAGGCACTAGGATAAATGCCTGTTGACTTGGTGTTCTTACTTGTCAAGTCGTTGACAAAATCAAACGTACAGTTTCTTGATGGCTGCTTTTTTAGGCTGAAACATGATTGTTCTAACGAAGGCAACACACAGATATGTGTTCATTTCCAACTTCACATGCTTATAGTTCTCAGAAATCCTTTTAAACTGATTCCATTTCAGTATTGACGCAAGCAATAGAATCCAACTTTGTTCTATTTGTTCTAAAGCGTTCATTATATAGGTAACGCATTCGATTTATTCAAATTGCATGAGGAATACTTACTATACATTCACTCGGTTTCGTATGGAGAAAAAAGAAGGTATATTCATTCACGTTTCATCATAGGGGAACTCTCCATATTTATTATTCCTTGGAATTTCTGAGTTCATTTTATTTGTTGAAGTGGGAAAGATTGTATTCGTAGAAATCGAGAGTGGTTTCTGTTTGCTATGAAATTTCTTGTTTAAAAACAACTCCGGGAACCAAATACCATCAAAAATCTCATAAAAGTGTAATAAAAAATCGATTTAGCATATCTAGTACAAATTTAATGTTATAAGATTTCCCTCAAATGTTGACGGTAAAGAGCAAATAACACACCACACACAAACGCAGCAACAATTGGTGAGAATTGGATTCACACACTCTGGAAAGCAGAATGGTGTGCACATAATGTTCTTCACAAACGTGACGTTAAGAAGATATCCAAATTCAGCAGATCTGCTTACATGTCACACATCGTCAGGCAGATTTCTCAACGAATATTTACTTCGTATGTTCAATTTACTCTCTTGCCTTTACATACTGCCAGAAGATTCATATGAATTCAACACATATATTTAGTGTCTTATCTATGTGTCTTGCAAAGCAAAGACGATTCTGGAGAAGTCCTTCATCTATATGATTTCTGCAGAACTCACGTGTATTTTGCATAGTAAATCAATTACGAGTGCTAGTAGTAATATAAGTTTCTTGTCGGAAGGAGTCCATGCCTAACTACCTCCACCAATCTTTCAGTCTTAAACTCTTATAAAGTCATCCAAACAATCTTTCTAATCAATCAAATTTGGCAAATGAGATTAGCAGTGTGACAGAGAAAATCGGATTCTTATATAGCTAGTGTGCATTAGAAGTTGGGGATGTTTCGGAATTAAGAAAGTTTCTAAGCTCATCATCGCTGCAATGGAAGGACACAGATGTGTCTTACTTTATACCAAATAGGACAAGGAAATACTTTTGTATAGCTGTTCCAAAAATGAAAGCAATCTTAGTATCGTATTCTTTCATTGATGACGACTTGATAGTTTTTCATTGTCCAGGTGGCCTTATTGTTGTTGAACAATATTTTCAGAATGTCTCTGCGTTGTAGTGCACAACGGTTAAGTTCATACACAACCGCGTTGACCTGTAAGAAGGTACAATAATAGCTTCAAACAAAATGACTTACTTGTAATCCAGTTCTGTGGGAAAAGCAATAAGCACTCCTACTGTCCAGATGGCCACGATCACAAAACTTGCGTTTCTCTTGGATGCACGAGCACTGAGTGGGTAGAGAACGGCTCTGTACCTGTCGACTGCGATCGCACTCAGTGTAAATACACTCACGTTGACACTCAGTACCTGCACACAATCCAACAATCTCATTTAGGATTATTACCGTTTTAATGATGATGTGTGATATCACATCGCAACATTTACAACTCATCACGATTCACTACTATTGCCACTTGCATTTGTGGACATACACTTGGAAGCTTAACCAAACAAACTCAAAATCAGTCCAATGCAATTTAATGCATCCAGCGAACCAGCTAACTTTATAATGACTCTGTCATCAACTCTGCAGATTCATTCCAATTGTACTTTAACGAGTTTAACTATTTTACTACTGAACTTTCTTCGATGTTCTAGCTTTGCATATAGCTATATGCTAGTCTAGTCACTTGCGTGGTATTTGCCAGGATTCCTGATTTCCTGCTCGGGTACATCTTATTCTTGCTATTTCAGCAGTCTTGCAGTCTCAGCTACGAAAAATCATGTACCAATGCATACACTGACCTAATATGGAAATCCTCTCAGATACTAAAGCTCGTAAATTTTGCCAATTAAGCTGAGCAAAGGGACTTCTTTCGACTACTTTTGCTTTAGCTCACTGATTGCGATACGTACGATTCGTATTCAGAACAACATTTACAAGACTTTCTCCATCTGATTTCCTGAAAGGGCCATGCATCTAATTAGACATGAGATGGACAGCGTCGCATAGAATCGTCTAAAAGGCTAAAGCTGATACAATATCGCAACTATCGCAAGCCACACAATATCACAGTTGTGTACAGGAGAAACGAATTTCATTGTTTCCGAAATATTGTATTCATCAGTTCTGAGTTCACGGTGAAAGCAGAAATGTTGACTTGCGTGCTAAAATGCTTCGCTCCCATCTATACAGAATGCAAGTATCGTGTTGCCCCAAATGGAATCTAAACACATTTATACATGGATTTACATGGAAGATTGTCTGTATTTACTGTACTCCGAATAACTACGTCACATTTTGGACTTTTCCTCAACCAAGGGTGGGATAAGCATGTAAATCATCAGGTTTTATAAAAGGATGGAAAAGATAATAATCACAAATTAGGGAATCCTCGGCTGAGTAGAAAAATCAATTAGTACTTGTTCTATCCACCCACCATGTCGAGTTGACAGGCTCTTCGGATAGAATGCATGCGTTGGCACTACTTTAATTGAGATTTCCTTTGAAAAACGAAGTGTTTGGTTCATAATAAATGTGCTGCTCCTACAAACTCTGAACGCAACTAACTAAAAATGTACGAGGGAGTTTGCTCGTTTGCTGGAATTTTCGCAGCAATCAATGTAGATTGATTTAACCTCAAGGCTTTTGGTATAGTAGAGCGGATCAATTTCTTCGAAGATTAAAAGCTTCACGGGAGTAAATAAGTGTTTTGTGCTGGGATAATTTTGCACGGAGAGGCTCAACTAGATAGTAGGTTGATGAGAATAGAGAGTGTGATTATTAGAGCAGCAAAGATCCACCACTCCTACTCCTCCTATTCGTATTCAAATCCCCGGCCAATTTTATTCCCAGTGTCTTCCTAGAACTGCATGAATATTTTGTCCCGTGACAGTCACAGTTGTCCAACTACTTCACACGATGAAGATAATCATCACAACTAAATCTTAAATAATACAGTACTGCTCCTACCAATACATAAAAGACGTGCTATTTTGGGTTGAACTAGTTTGTATTCGGTCGTTAACTTTTAAAACCCAGACCACGTAAGTCACACAAGAGAAGGATGTTTCTTTACGATTGTACAGTGTGGTGAAAGTCACAAATCGCAAGGAGGCACTGAAGATATATACACCTTGGGGTTCCTTTTCTTTCAGAACTTCCTGGTGACTCCCATTTATCAAGAATTATTTGACTCCTTTCCATGCGGAAGTAGAAGGAAGAAGATTGTAGATTGACCACTTTTGAATTCATCGTGCATAACACATATAGGACTTCACACAATATATGTATACATATAGTTAGACATTGTAGACATGCTGGGATTATTACTCAAGCCTTTTCTTCTGTAAAGTTTGTGTCTACAATGTAAAAAAACTATTGGCTCCAGAACAAATACAAGATTCATAACCGACGACTTTATGTCCAAGCTTGTTAAGAGTAAGCTTTCTCCAGCACACTCGGGCTTTCATCGAGATCAAATGCAGCATGAAGCTTGTAAAACTGCTCTAGTTCCCTTCTATCCTTTGTCAAAGAACAAAACATTTTGTGGAACTTCTATTCACATATGCCGACCCAAAAATACGCGTGAAAGCTATGCAGCAGTCGCGAACAAATTTTCTGTAAGCCTTGCGTGGAGGCGTCTTTTTGAAAAGTTGATGCAAAAGAAAAAGGGATCAGACGAACTTTCCAAGTTATCTGTTGTCAGTATCTGCTCAATGGAAAATACTTACTCGTATTTTATTATTCAAAAGTAGTCGCACTCACAACTTTTTACTATATACGATTCATAAAGCAGTTACTTGAACTCGAAAGAATACGACAACGACATTGATTTCGCTTGTGACGTGTTGCATTTCAAAATTCACCCGATCTCACGTGCCATTAGGTGAATATTTATGCCACACTCGTCAAAATGGTGCTACAATTTTTCAAAATGCGATCACAACTTTTTGCCCTATGGGACGGAAAGCTTTTCATGAGATTTATACGCAAAACTGCTCTGCTGTACAGTAACTGCTATAACTGTAGGCTTGAGAATCGAAAGCTTTTCACAGACCTCCAACTGTAAGTAATTAGTTGCATTATGTCCGTCGAAGCCGTAATTTATAATAACACAATTCCGTCATTAGCCGTACAAAAGCATGACAAAAAAAAACGTTAAAGCAGAAAGAAAAATGCCTGAAATCATTCATACGACGATAAATTAGCTTTGTGCCACATTCTTTTGTCGTTAGATAGTATTCATCTCTGAAGCTAATTATTTAAAAGCAATGAGCTTTTACTCATAAATCCTTTTGCAAAGGGATTAAAATTAGAATTGCTGACAAGCGTTTTACTTATTTAACCACAGGCCACAGATGTATTGTGTTTTCCTCTAATGAACACATCTGCACAGTATGCTGATGCCCATGTAGCTCTGAGACTAATACAAGTATTTAATAACTCAGAGTTTTAGCCAATATACAGACTCAATCTAGTGTACTAGTGTGCACTTAGCTTTGAATGGTTTCTGAGATCACACGATTCGAAGTCGTTCCAGATAACTTTCATGTTGATGTTACGCTCCACAAACATAAATCCACTCAAAAATTAATAAGCTTCCATAACCTTAAGTGATTTGATTCAAGTGACCCGAGTAACAGAGTTGAGCTCTTGTGGTATTCTCGCTGTCCTGAGAGCCCAGAGGTATCTATGCATCGATTGAAAGATCCATCGTAACTCTTGACAATCTATTCCTATGTGAAAATACTCGACAACTTTGGACCTTACAACAAAGTATCTTTGTTATAAAACTCTTGACTAAAGACTTTTCAAGCGTCTTGATTGTGCAAAGACAATTGATGAACCACTCAAAACTTATATCATTGCAGGAACTCAATAACATCATATTTGCCCACTTTATGTAACATCAAACAATATTATAAGAATTGAGACGAGCAATTTACCTGGACAAATGGGCAAAATGCACACATGAAGTCCGGCAGGTTCCACCTTTGCAAAAGGGCTGCTTGAAATTGGAAAGGTATTGCGAACAACCCGATGATGATGTCTGCAAACGCAAGGTTAGCTATGAACATGTTAGTCACTGTCCTCATTCTCCTTGAAATCTGAAATGTTAAGCAACAAATATATTATTTTTATCGGACGCTTCACATCATATTGCACTGGGCAATAAAACTGCCGATTGTTTGTTCAATCTGAGTGGTTCTCGAAAACAAACTTTCTTGGAAGTTTTAAGAGTCACTAGAGACGTGTGTATATTTGCTGTGACTCTGGCTGTGTTTATTTTTTCAACCTTTGCAGTCCTAAGAATCTCGTTCTGCAGATCTCTACATGCTCCGCGCAAGAAGATATTGAAAGATAATACACTTTATAGATTAGTAACCTGATTTTCCCAGAGAAAATACTTTTTATTTTATTATGCCTTTGATGGAGTTGTTAGTTTTCCTTTTATTGACAAAATTAACTTAATCTGTGATTCCAATCTGTCTTGAATCGAGTATACTGATCGGATATTGACCATTGTTGGTACGTATAAAAGAATAATTTGAAGATGTGCAAACGCAAGCAAGGGACGATTGGTAACCGCACAAATGAACAATGATTAAGCGAGAGAGCTGCAACTGAAAGTCGTTTTATGGTTCATAAAAATGCCATCCATTTACCGTCTAGTTCAAGCCGAGCATGTTATTATATTATTGTCAGAGGAGCATGTCTTTTTATCAGACATTTTTGGCATCTTATACCATAACGTCATTTCTCTCTGTCGCATCTGATATGTGGATATAAGTTGTGTACCTTTCTAAGTTGCGTATTTCTAAAATATTGCTCGTAGTAATAACGAAAACCGCTGAGCACAACTTATCACCGTTTGTCTCGAAAAAGCAATTCCATAATAATCATCATGGAAAGCAGGAGCAGGTTGCTTCAGATTCCTGAACTACTACTCCTAACCAATTTAATATGCCTTTTATTATGCCTCGTTGTATAGCGTATATATAGCTGTTCTGTCACTACCACTATGAACAACGAAGGTTTTATGGAATAACAATTCTGATAACTTGTGGAGAACAAGTCCATATATGTAGCTTTCGTTGACTGTCTTTACAAGTGCAGCAGTAACAGTAATAATGCATATATGGCACGTAGTATTATTGTAAAATAATATATACTTATCGATTTGTGTTCTGCCTTCCGTTTACTTTTTAACATTGTCAGCAAAATCTATCCTTGAAATTGAAATTTCAGTTGTCCTTTGCAATTCATGATGTACCGTAATCTTGAGCCTGACAAGTACTTTCTTTTATCAAAAACCTCTAATCATCTGTCGAGTGTTATTTGCGGTTTAAGGTTAGTAGTGTACATACACGGTACAGACTTATATTTTCTGTTCCATTCCGCTACTTCTATTTTTACTTCTACCTTCTCGGCGATTAACTTTTCACCTTTTGCGTATAAATCTGTTCAGTACACGACAGGTTGCTAGATTGTGAATCGACAATTTATAACCTATTTTCATGTCCTCACTTTTATATCCATATGGGTGTACACCGGAAAGGAGGGGTATATGGATGTACAATGCATAGTAAAATTGTAAAATTATTCAGCAGCGGTTGATAAAAATGGATTCATTTTAGTGAATACAATACACATAAACGCATTTATACCTGATTTGATTTGAAAAACGTGATTTGGTTGCACTATGAATTTTATAAAAGACCTTTTTTAAGAATCGATTACAGGAACCTTCATCAATGCACTCTTATTTTTAAAACATTGACTAGTCAAGCTATTGTAAATATAATTAACTCCATACCTATCTATCCCTTTCAAGTAGCAAGTTTTGATCTGCTCTTATACACTGACGAGAATTAATGAGACATAACATGGGCTCATCATTACTTATTACTATGATGGGTGCGTGTCAGCAAGTTTCACTCAAGGTGAAAGTATATATAGATATATAAATAGATATATATCGCATGAAAGTCTCACTGAATAGTCTCAAGTCACACACAAGTGAGAACGAAGTGAGTAGAAAAATAGAAGAAACGAGTAAAAAAGACCATTGATTGAATGCACTAAAAGATTCTGAAGTAATACACATAAAAAGACTTACTGAAACGACCCAGAGCACTAAAAAGTTTCCGATCAAAGCAGCCACAGAAATAGCTCCGTACAACAAGGACAGTAGGATGACGATGCTTATTGGAACTTCATAGAGCTCATCACCGCTGCCCTCGTCGTACATGAAAGTCACATTATTATTATTCGGATGCTGCTGTTGGAAATCCGTATCGTTTGCACTTGGGGCAGAGAGAGATTCGTTCCATCCACTTTCACTCAGATTTCCAGCCATTGTTCGATGGGGTGGCACTCTTTCTTCCGTGCAACTATGCTGATCTTATGATAACAAAACTGCAATAATGCTCTAACGAGAAAGTATAACTTTTTTGTCAGCTTTTCAGTTTTACCTTTTGGAGCTTCTCTATCGAAATTTTACCGATGAACTATATACTATTAGTCAAACACAAAGAGTAGTCATTTCTGAGAGAGAAAGTGTGTATACGACGACGACCTTCACAAGTATTTTCTTTCCAGAATTCTTTGAATAATAGTAGGAAAATGCAATTATATGCACAAGTATTAACGTTTCTGTTGCATCTTCAATTTTAATTCAGTATTTGCTTGGCCAGCTTGTAAACAATTAAATCAGGAAACATCACAGAATTAATTATATTACACAGAACTTTTGGAACCGGTACACAGTGTTTGGCCTTTGCCAAGTTCCTATTAAATTCCAATGTAAAAACTAAGCTGAATAAATCATTCAGATGAAGTTTCGTCTATGGTGCAAAATGTGAGAACGAAGTTATTTTAGTCGAGTAAAAAGTTTCACAGGAGAACAAGTCAGATTTAAGTATCGGGTGGGATTACACTTTATACACTGATACCTTGATCTATTGCACACATAAAAAGGGTGATAGTTGAAGGAGCTCAACCAGGTTCAGTGTTTTACTTGACTGTCACTCACTTTCTTCTACTCAGGAATTTTCACATGAAAGGGCTGCTTTTAGCACCAAAAAGTCCCTTCCTACTTTTTACTTAGGAATAAAACAGTTAATATGTATTACTCTTACCGAATAACGTCACACGAAAGATTTCATAAAGGAAGTCTCGTTATACCCTCTCAAAGCTCACTACACCACACGAGAACCACTACGGTCGGGAGTGTTTTTTGCATATTTTGTCTCTCTCTGAGATCCGTAGTAAGTTTCTATGTGTAGGCAGAAAGAAGTTTCTTGGCAGATTCAGAGTCCGTGTCTTTGTGAATGAAAGTCAATATCGGGAGATCCTTTAGTTCCACTGACACTCTGAGTTAATCTCTCTTTTGTACAATGTTTGGTGGCAAGTAAAGATAGAACAGATGCGTTTTATATTGTTATGTGTATACATGTGAACAGATATACTCATTAGAAACTCCAAGAAGGTTAATAATGTTCTGCTTGAACTTTCTAACACAATCTTGCAAAACGGATTGATACAATGGGTAGTAGAAGAAGTGTAGTAATATGTATGATTTCCCAAACCCAGAGACCAAGCCAAGGATGCCAAAAGGAAGCATTACAGGCCGAGTTGTACTTGACTGTCTGGAAGTCTTAGCAAGTGAATCAACTGCTTTCATTCCGACAAATTCACCATTCACCCAAAGCAGTCCACACTAGGCCGGGTACGGGAAAAGCAACTGGGTTGGAGTAGGATATCACTTCGTTCACGCAAGTTCAGTCTCACGTCGGAAAAGCATTTCATCAGATACGCGTTCTCTCTCCGAGATACTCTCTCTCTCTCTCTCTCTCTCTCTCTTGATTCTACTGTATGTTGTGTGTGAGTGCATTCTTCCAGAGTTATGTGTGAAAATGTCCTTTTAAAAGAATTTTCACTCGAGTCCTTTTTTCTTCAAGTCAATGAAATAAAAGTATTATTGACAAGGGATCTTAATACCGTCACTCTGTCAAGTTATCTTTGAAGGATGCACTATAGAACACTATTCAAGCAGTCAGTTGAGAAACTACTTACCTATCGTTTTGAGCTTTTAAGATGAAATAAAAGCAAAGGACTCTGTGTCATCTTGACACACCTTTTTGCATAGGTGCTGATATACGTCAACCGAGAATACAGAAACTTCTTTCTTGAAATCTCCAGGGAGGAATCCTATGGAAAGCGTGTTCCGGTTGATCAGAGTGGAATTCAAATTGTTGCTCTTTAAAGCTAAGACTATGCTTATTGTACGTCACTGTGCTGATTTACATGTGGCGTGCCACACTTCTTTGAAAAATACTTGACAGAGGATACATCGTAAAATAAAACATTTATGCATAAGAAGGACTTTTCTGTGTTTCGCGAGACTGTCAGCTTCAACAAAATGAGTCGTGTAATTTTGACATTTTGGCAGTTGGTAGATGAACGAAATATGCCATCTATTTTAAATAAGTAATGATGTTGATCTCTTATTTGTTCGTTATGTGGAAACAGATAATCCCAGATATATGACATAATAAGTGAGGCTTACCGAGCCACAAAGCCTTATTTTACACAAAAACATCTTCAAAAATCTCAATTTTAGAATTTGAAGGTTGTCATTTGCACTAAAGCACTTAACTGGAGCTGGAGATCGAGACATTTTTGTTTACACCTATTTGATTCCAACTATATGGAGATAAACCAACTACCAATCCCAAACAGTATTTTTGGCGACTATCATGATTGTAAATTGCAAAGCTAAGCTGTAAAGAAGTATTGATAATGCATACTCAATCAACCAAGTGCGGTTTAATTTTCATCCATTGATGAGTCAGCAGCTACTCATTTCCGTACATGCTTCAACTTCATTAGCTGTCACTTTCGGAAAGTAAATGAAACTCTGAAATATTGAAATCGCGGAAGAGCTACTGGATCTCACAGTCACATACGACGTGTAACGCAGATATGATCACTGTATGTAATTTCCATTTATCCGATAGTAATTTGTGTGTCGACATATATTTCATGGTTATGCAACACGACAACACTCTTGCGTGCATAGTGGCCAAGTGAACAATAAAGCATAATTTATTTGTGAATTGTTGCAGAGAATGAACGTACAAATAAAGTAGAATATCCTGTAAAAAATTGCACATGGAAATGAAACTCTACCGACTATCCTTGCTGAATCTTCAGTATTATTCATGTACGATGCCCATGAAGGAATATATATTATATCATTGTAGTCGTAAAACAAAATACTTACGGAGATGTTTTATGATCCCGTTAAATTTTCCCGTCCATGACGGTACATATATATACACTATATCCAATCAGATCTTATGCGGTTGTTCTTATTACATTCGAAGGTTTACACAGCTCTCATGAGTTACGGCTTCATCGTTCCCGTTGTAGTTTTGGAGAATTGTGTTCCACGCATTTCAATGATGAAGTTGACTCAAAAACACTTTCTGCGTGTAAAGTGAATCCGCTAAATGTCATTTGGTTTTCCAGTTCGATGTAAATGCAATTAAATATGTAAGGATTCCGAATCACAAAAACTCTGTGATCTTGATCAAATGTCAAATATCTTCTTCTTCTTCATTTATCGGTGCATGTGACGAAACTAATTTGCTGTTATGGTTCAGAAATTATTAACAAATGAGAGTTTTTAGCAAGCAAATAACACTTTTATTGTGTATATTTTATTGTACTTTATTGTTTGCTTTATGTTTAATGCAAACACCTACTTCATTGCGTAGGTATATACGTTGCATTCATAACCAGAGTTTTATAACTATTTTCTCGGAAAGTCTGCTCATTTACCTTTAGTTGTCGCGTCACCTGAAACGCAATCATTTTTGGGACATATGGATCTGCCAGAAACAGATACTGTGTATCACTCAAAAAATGCAAAGAAATATATATGCATGCAATCATGGTGTCTGAAAGAATTTCAGCATCAAACAGAAAAATAAAGAATACCGTTTTGTGAAGCAGATATTTGTCTGCTTGGTAGATTCTCAGCTAAATATCCTTCATTATTAAGCAATATATAGTCTTTCGTCTGAATTTTTCTCTCACACATTTATACGATGTACATATTAAGAAACTACCCTGCAGGCTACGCAATAAGAATCTTCTGTAGCAGGAGATTTTTTCTGTTTTAATTTAATGAAAGGTTCACGAGCCCGGAAAGCCACAACTAATAACGCACGACCACATATTTGCTCTGACTAAAAGACTTTTAGAAAATGTTCAAAAAGGTTCTGAGGCAACTTTGCGGGTAAATCTCTAAACCACGATCCAGGAATCGCCTTCAGATTCTATATCGCTTAAGTCGCAAAAGGGTATATTGTAATATGTGATGATGTGAATAATTTTAATATATTATATAGGAAGCATAAAAACATGTCTTGATGACGCCTACTTCATCGAAGATACGATAGTTTTGTTGATCCTCAATGGAGATTCGTAACTTTCTAAACATTCTTAATCGTCGACTGCAGACTTCATGACGGCTTTATGATGTGAAATGAACAGCAAAGGGAAAACACCATCACCTTTCCCATTCAGTCAAAACCTCCGTAATCCCCCTTCGCCTCATCCATAATTCAAGTCACAACATTTAGTTGTTCTGAAAATTTCCATATCCGTTCGGAATTGCATGAGATTGCGAAGCTGCTTGGCATATTTCGTAATGGAACGGATGTTTGCCCTTTGACTTTTCTTGTTTTTTGGAACGTACTTTAACGTTGGATATTATTGGAAATTTGGGAAGGCGTCAAAATGTGATTTTGTCATAGGATCCTTGGATTCAGAAGGCGCTCCTTGAAGTATTTTTCGCTATTTAAAACCAGCTTGAGCATTTTTCTAAAAATAACTCTCTGTAAACCAACTCTTTGTGTAGACTAATCCTAATACGTTCAATGACATAATCTCAAGAGACAAAATATACAGCAATAGCAACACCATTGGGCTTGATTGTTAGTGAAAGTCTCAGATCCTCAAAATCAAAATGAAAAGAACATCAAATCATGCTAAAAAGCTGTATTATATAGCACCGATGTAATCAATCTACAGTCTAAAACATATTTTTTAAATCCTACAAAGTATCACAACTGTAAATGACAGGCAAACATAATGAGAGAAAGCGTTTTCATCGATTTCTATTTCTGTAAGAACTCTGCCTTGGGACGTTGGACTAAAAGAAATGGGAATAACTGATAAGTTGACCCAGGCACGAGTAACATGCAACGAAATGAAAACATCATAAGCTCTCTTGGGTCTGAAATCTGTGTCATATTTTTATGTTAATATGATTTGGTTCGGACATTTCGACATTTTAAATGGACCATACACTGTCACTGAAGCTGAAAAGTTTTATGATGTGATCGGGCTACCTAAGCAAAAAGAAAAAGAAAGTGAGAGCAGAAAATATCTTTGTACGTGTTCACACTGGTTATAAGTACTCCCTGGTTATTGCGTCCCATATCTTTTAAGATTACGTTACTTTCTCCACACGAACTCTAACCTTGTCAGGTGACTCAATCATGTGCCAAAAGAAGTATGTTATTGTGATTGGTTCTTTTGCTTTGTAGTTGAAGGGACAAAAAGAGCGAGAACTAGGAACTTTTGTGGTCTTCTTGCCTGGATTGATTTTGCACAGATCGAGTATCATATTGGACTCGGCAAACGGCTAAATGCACTCTCAGATCTCTGGAAAGTGTCGTGTGCGTGCGTATATACTCAGGGAGCGGTAGTAGTAACAATAATGATGGTGGGAAGTATAATGGATTTCCTTGGGCGTTTGATTTTTAACAGTTGAAGCACTAGTAAGTTCGTGTCCATCTCAGATTTTCATAGTTAAGCATGAGCAGTGTTACAACTTTACTTTCCTCAAGGCCGACAGAAAAACCATATTATTCCCATTTCTTATTACTAAAGATTTGTAAACCTCTTGAGCCATTGTTACTTGCAAAATCTGCTCGTCCTTCCGTCACATAAAAATTGCATATAAATCATATTCAAACAGTCATACATACGTTAGTAAAGCGAATCCCCTGCCTTCTAGTTTATTGTAGGGTTTGTTTCGATTCATTACTTCCAAAAAGAAGTATGAAAAAGTTTGTGAAAACTACATGCCCATAGTTAGTGTTATATGACAACCAGGATACACTACTGATGAAAAGTGTGAAGTTGGTCAATGTAGGCTACACTAACTGCCTCTCTGTCAGAACCAAGCTTAATCATCTCAAACCAAGTGGATCTGACTGACAAGAAGCAACGAGGGGAAAGCAGTTAGAGTGAAAGGAAAATGTGCTTTCCCCTGGAGTGGATGGAAAGTGCAACTCCTGCAGGATGCATCACAATCCCCCAATTTATCTTGGCAAACGGGAAAAACATATCCAGCTGCCCGTTCCTTTAACACACCCATCAGCTTTGCTACCATCGCTTTGCCCATTTATCAATGCTTCGTGTGTGAGGTTGTCCCAGCATCCCACGACAAAAACTGGCAGTTCAAGAAAACCAGGAACTTAATTGGGGTTCTCTGTGGGAACACTGAGATTCTGGAAAAACAAGTACCTTCGTGTCTGTCTTCCCAAGCGAAAGTTCCCAAGAAAATAAAAAGAACCATTACCTGCGATAGCAGGGTAGCTTTCTTGCAGGATTGGCCTTCCTTTCACATATATAGTATCTCATGCCACTATCCTGTGTAGCCTGTACCATAGGGACGTCCAATCCACAAGTTTTTCAGGTTTCACAACGAATAATTTCTTCAGCTCGATAAATTTCAAAGTTAAGTTGGCTAAAGTTATTGTATACCTTGTAATTTATGCTAGACGGTTTCTGCTTACAAATTTGTGATACTTTATTCCTTGCATAAGAATACGATGGGATGTATAGTAGTACCATCTTACCTTGCATAAAAAACACCTTGCTACTACAATTTTGCTTTGGAACGGATATTACTGTGTTACTTTTGTAATATGTAATGAACTTTCTATTGCTATATTGAGTTTACATGAAAACCCGCTTATGATAATTTGATTTTGTGGGCGATATCTGGTCAGGAGCACTTCAATCGAAATACGATTTGGTACTCTCTGAGGAATAATCTTCATAAGCAATGTCAAATGTTGGCGATTGGAATGTAAGCAATTCAATTCTCTGCTGTAAACATAAAAAAGATGAAGTGTACTGCATTTCAGAGGCATACGAATGTAATTTCAAATGGATACGGCGTCTTGCGAAGAGTCACCCAAACTGTATGTAGGCTGTTGTGAGATAAATTCGCACTAAAGAAATTCAAATTTTCTCTTCTAACAGATCTAGACACAAGTTATTAACCATTTTTTGTAGAATAAAAATTTGCATTTTCATCAAAAAGCTGTCGTTGCTCAAATTCGTAAGAGTGATTGCAATCCTTTTTATTAATCAGGCTGCTTTCTTTATCCGCAGAATCCCATCCTTTTTACCTGACTTGAATTGTTTGAATTGAAGTGGAGAAATATATATTGCTGGTGATAGAGATTACTTACGTATCAAATATCGTTCATCTTCAGAATCTACTCAAAGTCGTATTTCAGCACTTCTCAAACACTGTTTTTCTGTTCTGAGATGGCGGAATCTACTTCCAATATATCGTCGGTGCTTCACAAGCCTCTCTGTATATAAAGGTACTTCAACGAAGTTTGATTCGGAGGATTGAGGCAGAAAATCTTTGTCTAACAACTACGGCAAACTAAGGAACGAGCCCCATATTATAAGGTTCTAAGACACCAGAACTATTGCCCGTCAGCCGAGGACAGTGAAAGTGAGCTGGTCGATCTGAGTCAACATAACTTTCATGATTCAAGTTACATTTTGGACTATTTGGACATTAAACTTCTGAATGTCTGAAAAGTTCTCTTGTATAATGCAGCAAAAACATACTAGTTACGTGTTAACTACAAGATATATACTTTCTCTTAACTCACTCATAATGACACATGAATTTTAGATTTTCACCTCCCAAATCTTGTTTGCACTAATCTCTATATCCATCTTACATTTATGAATCTCGCTGTTCGTGTTTGTATGCTTTCAGGTGTACATCGTTGAACAATAAACTCAAAAGCTGCATGAGTTTGGACATGAGTTTTTGTTGAAGAAATCTAGATGTATATCAAAGATGGAGGCATTTGTAAATATTGTATTTTATCATAGAGTACTACTGTATGACTAAAAGGAATAAAAGGAGTTTTGGCAAGTGTACATTACATACTACACATGATACGAGTTTAGCAAAGAACGATCTATTCAATGGCCAAAAAATCAGTTACAGTAATGCACATGGAGAGACCGGTTTCCATTCAGAGTCCGTTTCCAGTTTACTTCCAAAGCTCTCCATGTTGGTCAAACATCATTCAATGTCGAAATAAGCTTTCTGTTTGGAAGTGTGGTGAGACATTTATGTGGAGCCAAACTCATCTAGAATAAGTATATCTGTAGTGTATGCATTCATCTGCTTTTACCAGCGAGCTTTCTCTCTCCAGTCAGAGGAACTGCCTACTTAAGAACAAACAGCCTTATATAAGATTTGGCCTGTGATAACTCAATGTGCTTTGGGATTTTAGATGATGGTACTTGCTTCATTGCAATCTGCTGTTTCTATTTGATCTTTGCTTACAACTGTTACAACCATAGTTCCGCTCTATTATGATCACAGGCTCTCTTTTATTCCTTTACAGGCAAACTATTTTTCTGTAGATGCTAGATAGAGTTACCAACTGTTTATTCATGCCCACATTGATTAAATACAATGGGTAAATTTACCTTTCATGTTTCTTCTAAGATACATTTCATCAATGGGATGTGTGATTGTGTGATGATAACTGCAAGTCTCATATTACTGCATCTCACTCAACCCCAACATTGACAATAAATATAGAGAAACATACTTTTTACTTCTTCTATACTGTTATATTTTAGTATTCACCTCTCGCATACTAAATTAGACACTGGTCTTGATGAATCTCACTCACAATCAGTTAGTGCTAGAAAGTTCCAATACTGAATAGCTGTTCTTGGAATAAAATCTGATGAGTTTTAATACTGACTTGGTCTCTATATTAATAAGGGCTTACTCCGGACACAGGTACGTTAAGGTGGAAAATGAAATGACAAGACAGTTAAACCGGTAATAAATGAAACTGAAATTCTTTGGTCATGGCCTGCCAGGAAATTGCAAATGAGATTGTGTATATCTTTACTGTGAACTAATTTTGTATTAATTAATGTCTAATGCGGAGTTATGAAACTGTATGTGTCAAGTCACTGCATGACAGGCAACAAAGCTAATGAGAGTATCTTGTAATCTCTGCAAGCAATTATGTGAAAGTGCAGGTAAGTATGAATATAAATCTTTTAGCTTCTAAATCTAAAACAATGGCAGATCAGTGTAAACTGCATCATATTGCTTCCACTCGCCACATATTCCTGATACAGAAGCAATGATTGCGCCAGTTTGGCTTTTAGACATTTTGCAATTTCCTGCAATAAATTCAGCTTTTCCTGTGCTCGGAGGATACGCTCCTTCGGCATTACGCACCACATTAAGTCAATCAAGGGAAGGGTTCGAAAACTTACTATGTGACTGACATATCTTCCGGTTTTCTGTAGATTTTTTACCCAACAGGTGGTACAATGTTGTGAAATGAATACAAACGCCAAACTAAATCTCATATCTGGTTGAACAGCAATTAATTGTAGCAATGCAATTTAGAATAACGGATGGAGTTCAAAGATACATAAAATGTATCGGGGATTGACGTGTCGCACACGTGCGGCACCTTCCAAAACATGATTTTGAAAGTTAACAATCATTTGTAACGAAAAGAACCATTGCAAAGGAAAAGCAAAATTGTTTATGAGCTCTGCACAAGTGTTAATACAGAAAGAGACCACATTCATTTGTTCCATGTGCTGCCGGTGTAACTATTTATTTCAGGCTTGTGTGCAGGTTGTTATACAATATGATTCAGAAGTGTGCCCAATTCCGCTCTTTGATCGAATGAGCTCTCACTTATTTTGAAGGGTTTTGTTAGAAAGGAGATTGAAAACTCCCGTGCATAATATCAAACTTCGCAGGATTTCCTCTCGTTTGCAAAAGCATGGCAAAAGCATACCAGAGAAATCCATTTTTCTTGGAAATACGGGAATATATAAACCTCTATTATCGTGTTTGCTGTCTCCCATACTTTCTTTCATTCAAAAAAGATGTGAGCTCGCTTTCCAAAAGTTTATGCTGTTCACTCAAACTAATGATCTGCTAGAGAATACGTCTAGGGAAACTCGAAACATTTAGCAAATGTTGCTCTCTAGCTATCTGGATCTGGATGAATTAGATCCGGTGAATGCAACGAGAGTCCCCTCGCTTTCTCGATACATTTTTTCTTTTCTTCTTTTGGTTATTACTTAACTTTGACTGAAACTCACAATTATTGTGCTTAACGTGCGTGAAATTGAGTAAACTACACATACGTGTCACGACGGTATACTTTCCTGTACAAACACGAGTGATTAATTTTGTTTTGTACGCTTGCCAAGCTGAGAGTCTGAAAAAGGCTATCTCTCTCAAAAATGACAGAGAGAGCATTTGAAACGATTAATTCAGATGAAGTCTGGAACTGTTAATGCAATAAAATTCCATGATCGAGTATGCATTTACCTGCTGACGCCTTGATATTTAGGACGAATTGCATTATTACGAGTTACGACAATGGTTGTGCACAGGATTTGGAATTATTCGCTCAGAAACAAAGTTGCATAAGTTTTTTCAAGACGTAACTTCACACTCCAATGTTTATTAGATTTAATTTCATGAGAATTCCCAGTTTAATTCGGGCACATTCAATAAAACACGAATTGCAAAATGTTCATAGGGCTTGTCACTCACAAAAGTAGAACGTGTGAGTATTATGCTAAAGTGAGTGCCATTTGTGCACACTCGCTTTTCAGAGTTTACGATCAGCTTGGCGAGACTGTCTCTGTTGCATTTTCTTAATTAATCCTGAAAGTCTTTCGTTTAAGGGAGTTTGTAGTTCTGTATATATTGGAGCATTTCAAGAAAGAACTTCAATAAAAATGCATTCCGTTTTGATGAAAGGTTGCAAAAATTGGTACGTTCAACAGTGCAAGTTTTAGCAAAATTATACAGGACAGTAAGACACCAGCCTTCTCTGTCCATAGTAATGTCTTGTTTCGTTGTCTCTGTAACAAATCTTACTATTTTCTGACACTGACATGAAAAGTTTGATACAATGGCATAATATTATTAATGAATGGCCTGTACTCCTTTTCAGATTCAATCATTCGTGTCAGAAAGATAAAAGAGCAGTGTGAATCAAGAAAAACATGCGATTCAATCCCGACGTAATAAATATTATATTTCTTGGTATTTATACATAAAAAGAGTGCGCTGTGCAGTGCAACCGCAAATAGGGAGTTACTTTTCGGTGAGTGAATTACGAACTGCAGAGACAAATAAGATTTATTGTACGTAAACATCGTAAACCATGCATTTATTTTTTCAAACTGCAACAATACCCAAGGATTGTCACGATTTAATTACATCCCGAATACCGAGTACATATGTCGTACACATTCCCGATATTCTACTTATGAATCACATTTTGTTCGGTTTTACAAAATCAAGTTTAGATTATACTCAGAATGGATAATTTGTCTGAGTCTCGCAGATTTTTATTATGCTTATACTCATTTAAAGGAACATAGGAACTCAAGAATAAAATACAGAACGACTCAGTATTTCATCTCTTTACAAAACAAATGCAACAAAAACCCATAAAACAAAGTAGATACGACAAAAATGTATAAAATATGAAGAAAAGTAACAAACAATGCGTAAAAGAAATAAGTTAATGCGAAGTAGTTACTAAGTTCTATTTAAGTAGTGGAAGATGATGCACACTAACTACTGTTTTAAATAAATTTAGGCGATTTACTCTGATTTAGGGATAAACAACTACAAGAGAGGGATCAATAATAACAATGTCTTTAACATAATTACAGAAACGTCAGAACTATTTTTATATCACAAAACCATGCGCATGGTAGCTATTTTTAAAAGTAAAAAGTAAATATAGCTAAACTACTAGTATAATAACAAATTCTCAGGAATCTGGTCCCAAAAGCTTCACGAAGTACAGAATAGTGGGCATCTCAGGAGAATTCACAGAATAACTCAGTAATACATCACTTCGAGTCCTCATACGTTCATGTTGATAGTTCTTTCATACAAGTCTTGTTAATAACTTACTAGCTTATTACAATTTGATTGCGAGAGTACAAAATGTTAGAAATATTACAATAAACACAGAGCTTCAAGACGCAGCATTTATATTAATAAGTAAACCTAAATCAGAACTAGGTATAATGATAATACAAAATGGGCTTTTCAGTCGGATTGCCTGAGCACAATTTTGGTACATTTTGATTTGACTCATGACTAGGACTGAAGATTTGAATTCTGATAGTCTATGTCAATTTAAATACAAATCCAACTCTACAATGCTTAAGCCTTGCCAGTTGTATCATCCAGGCATGAGTAAAAAGAGCAACAGCTGAAGAAATTACGATAACTGAAAAAACTCCAGTAGCGAAATTGTTCAGAAGGTACAAGCGCTGCATTGCCAAAGAACATAACTCCATCAACTACGCTTTCAAGACTCCGAATCCTTAAGATGGCCGAGTTACTTGGAGAACTATTGGATCTAGCTCATCTACTAGAGTAAAAACTAAACAAAAAAGAGGAAAGAGAGATCAAGAGTTAGAAGATCAGTGTTGAAATTTCGTCGCCATACATGTACGAAGAAATTCATAATTTAAATTTTATTGACGTTTACGTTGCTTTTTGAAGTTCTATTTGACCCTCCAGACTTTTGGCCAAGTACATCACGAAGAGCTGCAAAAAGACAATTGTAACTTAGAATGAATCAAAGATCGAAGCGTTTTTCATTTTACATTTGTAAGTCTAAGCCAACCTGCATCAGAGCTATTCCAACAGCAAACCCTGCCACTATGTACAGGTTACGATTAATCCATGATTTTAGAGATTCAATGCATCCTTGAGTCCAAACTTTATCTTTTGGATCGTTGTGAAGCAGAGCAGCGTTTTTCTTAATTAACGGACTAGTATTTGTACCCTGAATACCAGAAGTTACATTAAAAACATAATAATTGCTTGATTTTGCTCGTGATAACAAACGTTCAATTGTTTACCATTTCTTTCTGGACACCATATCCACACATAATATTGATCAGACCACTCTGAAAAAAGTTACATAACGTCATATTCAAGCTCCATTACCTTTCGATACTATCGTATATCTATATATATTAGCACTAACCGACATGTCAGTGGCATTTTTGCAACAAGAATAAGGCACTCCACATCTTTCCACACTGGGATTGAGGGATGGTTGAGTACAGTTAAAATACTCGTTTTTAGACCAGTCTTCGTAACTTCTTTGGCTTAAACCGCAGCAATGGAACTAATTTATAAAATCAATTAAATTAATGATTTGATTAATTTTAATTAATCGATTAATTAATCTTATAGGAAATTAATCAATTTAATTTCCAAAACAGCATTGGAAAATGCTAGTCATAATCTAACCTCCATCTGAATAAAGTCTATTAAGTTCTGCAGATCGGGATCTTCTCTGTATTTTTTAATTGCATTGTCCGAGAGTGAGCCAGAAATTATTCCCTCAACTTTTGTTGGGAAGACGAAACATAGAATAGCTACTGTCAATTCCAGTAGAAAAAATATAACAAGTGCTACAGAGTACTGTAAAGTTAAAAAACAGGATATTAATAATAGGTTCATAGTGACGGAAATAAATATAATAATAATAATAAATATATCAAACTTACAAGTTGAAGAAGTGTTGTATTTTCCCTTAAAGCTCCAATGCAGCCAGCAAAACTGACAAAAAATATTACAGCTCCAATGATGGCTATAATTAATCCGACATTAAATAGTATATCAGCTATATCATTCACTCTGACACCATCTCCAGTTTGCCACTGATCAACAAGCGCATAAAATCCAATGCCTATGAAGGCTCCTCCAATTAGCTGAAAGACAATTTAAAAAAATTACAAAATAAATGACATTGTTCTTGAAATTGACACCAATTTTGAAAAACATGAACACGAACACTAACCCAAAACAAGAAATTGAAGAAGAACATGGTGTACTTGATACATGGGCTTATATATCTGATATTTCTCCGTCTGGGTGCCATTCTGTATCCATAAGGGACCTGAACCATCCGTTCAGGAGGATTTCTGATCTCTCGCCCTTCGCGCATTTTGGCTTCTAAAAAGAATACAAAAATTATTGATCGACACTCACCATTAAAATTAATTTGACCAAAAATCACTACTTAATCGTTACCTGTGAATGCTGGCACTGATTATAAGTGTTGTGTGAAGGGCTTAAATTCCGTAGTCTGTTGCTGTGACTTTGACTACAACGCAATCATATTTGAAGACAGGAAGTGGTTAAAGATGTACAAGAAGTTTGTCCTGAGATCTCATTCACTGCGAGTGGAACGAACTTAAACTCTCATCAGATGTGATGATGACTAATACGTGGCTTCCTGTAAAACACACCATTATTATTACATGACTTTGTCAACCGATTTCGTCCACTGCTGCAACTTCATACATGCACCACTCTCCCAACACTTTCAACATCAAATGGTGTACATCTATACAACCGTATTGTTCCTGAATCGTTGACAATACCTTAACAATAATGCTCATAACACCTCAATGAATGTACATTATTGCTCACAATCTATACAATTTTGCAATAATGGGATATATTATATGCTCTGCAGTTTTTTCACTCCACCCGACCAGACTACCAGTTCCTATACAAAGTAACTAATCGTAAAACTGTACGGATTCAACTGGAAATAAACTGTGTGTGAAGAAACCTTATGGTGATTTAACAATTATAATCAAGTTGTCTCATGGGATAGTCTTTCCCTGGCTTCTTCTTTCAATCCTTTCCCAGTCTGGTTATAAAAGACTTCGCAAATACGAAGAATAACTCAGCCTATTCATAAAATAATTCTCACGAGAAGCAAGTTGGATTGCGGATACGAAGAAAACGCGATTCCTGATCCTGACTAATCACTAAAAATGTAAATAACATAATCATGTGTCTATATACTAAATTCATGACTATGATTCATACGAAAGAACATTCATTACTATCAACTCTTTATCTCGTTAAGTATATATAATAAAGACTAACAACTAAACTACTATCAACTTCATGCTTGGTGAAGTGTCTCAAGTCACCATAAAATATAAAGACATTCACACATTCTACTCTTAATGCTTAACGACTACGCGAACTATCATAGAAGACCTGAAATACGTCAAGGTCTTATCTTTGTGGCTACTTTTTGTTTTTACCCTCAGCCAAAAGTTTCTCAGCATCTCAAGCTTGCTCTTCTAGCCTTCACGAAATTAAGTCACCCCCGTAAACACGAAATCAGGACTAACAAAAAGCGAATCATTAAATGACATGTTACCTGTTACCAAAACTGCAAATTGTCCAAAAACTACTCCTAGCGAAGCTGTCACTTTTTCCTCACTTTCAATAGTTTCCTTTTTAATTTCAAATGACATTAGTTACACATACACATGTCCCTTAATAATTATAGAACACACTCGTAGACGGCAGAAAAGGCAGGATCTGTTTCAAATTTCTTTTCGGATAATTCTCGTATACTTGCTTCGGTCTCCGCCTCCACAATACCATTTGGTTGGAAGTGTTGGAACTTGGAAATTAGAACAGCACCACCAGAAAATGTCACAAGTAGTGGATGGATGTGGTTTCCCTACACATATTTTAGCTCTCACGATTACACGAGCGAATTATTATTAAGAGCCAGCTTTAGACTTTAGAATAGAAGTCTAACCTAATGCTTAATGATGATAATACAACAAGATAGTCTTCTCGGACTTTAATACTACACTAACGACTACCGAGTTACTAAAACTATTTTCTCACGCACAAACTCTTCTTGTTCGATATTGTACTTATGAAACTTGAACACACTCCGTTGTTTATGCCAGGATAATGTATGTGTGTGTATCTGTATATTACTACCACAATTCAAAACCTAAATGATTTATCGTAGAAATTGGAGATTCGGTGACAAAGTTAATTTTGCGGAGACGGCAAAAGTGAAGCAGCACAAGTTGCGTGAACAAGACAGGAGGACAACTGCTGCTGATGATGACGATGATAATAATAATTGGATCTTTAACAATTATTTCCAGACAGACTACTATGTATTATACGACGGTCATCACAGCAGAGAAATATGATTTCCTGCAATTCTGCACAGAACTGCTCTATCTCACACAACAACTCACTGTGGTGGTGTGGTGGTATTGTTATTATTGTTCTTGTGTGAGACACATCCAGAAGTTGCCAAAATATTACATGGGCACAGAAGCAAGTGCACTCCTCAACAAGTATTACCAAAAAGTACACATACACTCACGTATATTGTAACAGAAGAAGTACAGTAGAGACACAAAAGACATCAGACGAGAGTGTCCAACCTCTAGATGGCCAACGCAACACGGAGATCTCATGATGATGTCTGTGTAAAGAACCGTACCACTCTCTTCTTTGCATCTACTCCGTCACTAAAAATGACTCATTCGAATAAACACACACACACGTATAATATGGACTTACATGTGGAAGTGGATGTATATATGCACGCAACAGATTCAATCTCTCTTTTTCATGCAAAAAGTACCATTTTTATGTACTCTCTTTCTAAAACTACATTAAAGGATGATGACATTGCCACTGCGAGAGATTCGTAGGTTTAGGGAGATAGGAAATCATAAGCGTTTGTGTTTTAAAGAGTAATGTACAAAACAGTACAAAACTTACATACACATGAATGCATAGGGCAGACCATAGACGTAGACACAAACACACAAATTGTAGTGTATGTGTGGATTAAAAAATAGATTAAACATTAAAGAGCAGTTTATCAAGGGTGGGTGGAGAGATTGTTGTTGGCTTGATTATTGTGGTACTCGTGGTTTCGATTTTAGTGGGGGATGAAATGTGCCAAGGTAGCTTATGCATGCATGTGTGTGTTTTTAGCTAGTAGACTTTAAAGATCACTTTTACTCCTGAGATTGTGTGAATCTGAAGTAGTTTACGCTGATTGTTGAAAAGCGAATCGCTTTTCAAAAATATAAATATATACGGTGAATATAAATCAGTGCAATGCTGACTCTTGCTATCATGGTTCTTAGTAGTCAAATAGGATGACTGAGACACAGGCATACAAAAAATCTAGGAATGTATTGCGATCATTTGTACATTAATATATGACCAATATATTTAGTCTGACCAGTCTGACGTAAGCGAGTTGTAGTTTGGATTCAACATGCACTTCATGAATGTATCAATTAGCCTGCGAGTGTCGGCTAGTTAGCTTAAACTATCGAGAAAAACAGTATAAATGACTCTGGAACTAAACTTGTCATCAACTTTATTGCAAAAGAAGTTGTGGTTTAATATTAAGGCTTCGGCAAGATTACTCAGTATTCAAATGCAATAAATAATCTTTTACTAGATTACCAGCATCTCATGACGACTTCGTAATAATAGTAAATTAAGTATACATATCTTCTTCTTATTTGGTTTATAAATCTTGTTAGTATGGATAAGTCATATTATACAGGGTGCGAATACAATGTTTAATCTGCTAATATATAGATGCATGCGAAATATTCCCACACAATTCAAAGAACTTTGGGATAGAATTTGTTTTCTTAATTGTCTCTTAGTGTACATTATTATTTATGCGAATATTTTTACAGTATATCACCCGTGAAAGCATATTATAGAATAATACATTTTTTACAATAGCAATAGAAGAAAATTATGGTAACGAGTTTATGCCCCACCCAAAAAATTTCAGCTAATGCTCTTAAGGCCATTAAATACTGCAATGAATTTACTCCTCACACGTATAATTTAGTCGGACTTTGGTTACATACAATATTCTTCGCGTATGAATCTCGATATACTTAAAATTTTAGCTTCTTAAGGCTTCCAGACGGCTTTGCATTCGTTCCAGTTCTTCCTCATCCTCTTCTTCGTCAGAAACAACAACATTCGATGCTCCTGCAGCTGTTGGTATAGCTGTTCCGACAGGAGGTGCTTTTCCGATCTGTCCAGCTGTGACTTCCCACAAAATCTGCAATAGAAAATAAATGTCACAAATTGAGATACCAACATATAAGTACAATATTATTAATAACAATAATGAGCACATCTTAATATTTCATTTACATTATCAATTTCTTCTTCCGCTGCCTCCTCTAACTCTTCTTGATCTTCCAAAGATTCAAACGTGTCATTCATCATCTCTTCAAGAATTCCAGCCTTCATCATCTCCTTCGATAATTCTCTCATTGTCGCAGCGACTTCGGGAATCTTCACTAAGGCCTGAACTGATTGCATTACTTGCGTAGATTTTTGTAACGCTCCAGTTGTCTTTACAACCGCTAAAATGTTAAAAATCGAATGTTATACTATTTCACCAGTTGTCCATCATTAGAAGTACTTTTTCTTAGCTGACACACGTCACTTACCTAACTGCTCCTTCATATGCATCTGAATCGAGTTCAAATGCGCTTTTGACGTATAAATTTTGTTAATTGCCCTCTTCGATCGCACCAATTCTTTCGCGTAAACACGACAAACATCTTTATCTCCTTTTTTAGCAGCTTCCTTCAATGATCTTTTGATTTTCTCCTCCTCTCGTTGAATTCCTGCATTTAGAAACACTTCCTTTATTAATCATCTACTCAGACCGTCCCCTTCAAAATCCACCACTTTTTAAATTGTTCTTACCTCTAATCTGCCTGTCAAGCGCTGTCGACTCTCGTCTAATTTTCTTCGTCCACTCAGTCACCTGTGTTTTTGGATCTCTATCCGGAGACTTCCCGAACAGCCCCATTATTACTTTCCGTATACCTTACAAAATGTCGCAGCTTAAATAACTCCAAGACCAAATCCAAGACCGAGGACTTCCAAGGTCCAAGTGGACGTCGAATATTTATCGGAGTGACGTGAGTGCCTTCCTGTAAAGCTGTGATGACACACATCCAGAGAGACGAGTGATGATGACCTAATCCGAATTTTGTTATTGTTATGAACAAGTGAGGGCCTCAGATTTGAGTGTTCCCGCTCAGTCTCAATTTGCCCCGAACAGAAACCGTCACCTCACTCCTCACACAGACTCCTCACTCCTGAGCTCCCGTCTCAAGTTGCCTCAAAGTCTGACGGTGTCAAACTGTTCTGAACAATGGACTTGAAGGAGTGTGTCAATTGATGGAGACGAGACTGCAGGATTTACTATTTGTATATACACTTATCATCACTGTTCGCCTGTTTTGCAAAAGGAATTCTAATTTTACATTGGATTATGTTATAGTAACTTGTCAGGGCTTTTCTGTTGCCATATTATTAACTCTGAGACATTAAATACAAGATTCTTGTTTTCAGGGCTACAGTGCGTGCATGTTCGACAGTGAGTTTATCATATTTCCCCATTAAACATAAATGCAATATTGTATACAGGAAAGTAACGAAGTTTTAGGAGATGCGAGTAATTTGCTATAAAATGTTTCTGAAGGAGAAAGTTTCTTTTGAGCTCATCAACTGTTTCGAGCTTCGGTACTTTATCAAGTTTAGTGAGATTACGTAAAGATTACGGGGATGGATAAGGAACAGCAATTTTTCTAAAAATATTGTTTTCATAATTAAATGCTTTAAGTGAAAAATTGACCAGGAAAGTATACTGAAAAAATGAATGTCAGAGAGAAGACGAAATTTCTATTTGATGATTTACAATTTAAAAGTTTTTTTTTGTTATGGAGGGAAGACATTTTGTTGGTGTGTTGATTTAGTTTGAAGAATTTGATGAGGCCTTTCAATGAAGTAGCCTTGACCTAGGTGTGTGGGATGGATACACACGAAAGATGAATGATGAAAGGGTTGTCAAAACATAATGGGTTTGTTGAATCATCCTAAGACGAGAGTTGTGTAATGTTGCCATTATTTCAGTGTTGATCTCTCCGTGGGAAACAAGTTAGAAAGTGGTAAGTCGAAATAAATAAGTCTTGCAGTTGAACTCTGGAATATTTATAATGAGTATATTGTATGTACCGTACAGTTCATATTGTAGAGGCCATATTTCCTACCCAGGTTTCTGTGCCATAAACTGCACTTTTCCGCATTCATTTCTCATGTCATATTACATCATGACAGAGCAAAGTGTAAAGGGTTGTAAGATTTAGGATATTTGTGACAAGAAGAGTTACGCGTGACTTAAAAGCAGAGTAAACATAATTCTAGCATAGTAAGTAGTAGTAAGTTGAAGGGTACCAAATCTCATTACTTGGTCGTTGAAAGAGGAAGCAGCTATGCATGAGGTCGAGGTATTGTGTATTACACAATGTCAATGTCAGTTCCTGCACTTTTTTGATGACCGTGACAATGGATATTGTTCCACAAGGACAACTTTACCTGGAAAAGGTTCTTTTTCTCTGTGCATGCATAATACTTTTTGCTACGAAGGGTATTAGCATATAATGCATTTTAAAGAAAGATTATTGTAGTAAAGCACTCACTAGATCCAATATGTAGGTCATACTTGGACACGGAACAGGTTATTATGATCGTCATAAAATACGTGGGATCAAGTGAGTACGACGGGCACGTCATTGTTAACTATGAGGGTCAAGGACGCAAATTATCTAACTCTGGATATTCATTTCCAAAGTCTGTTTTCACACAGGTAAGGTAATTTTATACCACGAAACATACTTCATGTATATTATTGTGAATCTGTAAGATGTCTGATGAGAGTAAAAAGTTGTACGAGACGACATGTGTTCTTTGGATCGTGGGAAGAAGGGACGTGTGAAATCTTTCCAACTTTCACTTGTATTGTTCATCCACTAAGCAAGTGTTGCATTTCTGATTTGGTTGTTTTTGACTAACAAGACTTTTTTTTTCAATATCTGCATGCTTTTAGTAGTTTTCGGTTTCTTTCGATAATGCCTGGGTCTGAGTCCTTGAAAAATATCGTATTCTATGAACCTTTAAACCTCCTGAATTAACATGCTCCACTGAATGTTTAGGTGATAAGATAAGTAAAAAATTGGACTTATTTTTATTGCACAAGTTTTCGCTTTCTCTTATTATATTGATAGCATAACTGATAAAAACCAGTCTACCTTGGATATTGTCGAATTTTTGGGTTTTGGAAATAAATGCAGCGTGGTTGACTCAAGGGAAATAAGAAGATAACAAAAACAAGAAGTAATGATTGACAACTCATCATAGCACAACAGTTATTTTTAGCATTTTTAAATTGTACGTAAAAACTGAAACCGAGGTTTGAAGCTGCATAAATTACAAAGAAACCTTAAAACTGATTAATAAATATTAAAATCACAGTCTTTTATAAGCTACGACTTTAAAAGCCAAGAACAAGTTGTCTCCTGTTCTCTAGTGTCTCATAAATCTTCGTCGCTTTGAAAAACATGAAGATAAGGTTCTGGATATGACAGCCCTTGACAAGTCATCACTCGAAAGACTTCTAGCAACTCATTTGAATATTTTAAATTATTCTAGACGGTCTCTTTATATCACAGAGACCGCTTACATTACCACACGATACCAACAAGCATACATATAAGTAGCGTATTTCGTAAGAGCAGCCACAGATTTATTCTAAGGTTATGCATTGGTATTTTTGTATGAAGTTCCGTTTTGTTTTCCTTGTAAATTTTCATTAAACGAAAACAAAAAAGCAGAGCAGTCACTGTGCGTTTAATTGATTATGAAACTACAAGAGAAGTCCCAAATTTCGTTTCAATGTTTCCAAAAACCTCTAATTCATATCCTGGGCTAAGCCTTGACTTGATGTGAATTTGACTCCCTGCAGGATTGCTTCCTTGCAGTTCATAAAATGAAGAAAAAGGGTGACCAAACCGGGAATCATGGTGGCATGATAAAGTATTGCTTTTGAAGATTATGGTGCAACTGACAAGTTCAATAGAATTCAATTATGCCATGAAGACAAAGTGTATTAGCTGACTCGCCAATGGTATGAACGACGAATAGGAGTTCCTGCAACGCATCGCACTCAGGAAAGGTAGTGGAGGAAAGCCGGCTTCCTACTTTATTTAAGTATCCTTCACAAATTGAAAAAGAAAAAGGACTGCGGAGATGAATTCTTCGGATACTTCTCCTCAATAGGTCATTTCACACAGCAACAATGCATCTTTCCTATGCAATACAGGATCTTCATAACAAAGAGACTTTTTATTGGTTACATGATTGTGTGTAATGTACTCTGAGAGAGTGGCAGGTAGATGCAGAGTCGTCTCTCAGGTAGAATAAAAAGAGTGAGCCTTAAGGAATCTCCGTAGATCCCTTCTGGATGTGAGGGAAGAAAGAGTTTCTTGCTCGCAAAAGTGTACTTTTTCTTTCAAGTGTTAAAGAATTACAGTTACAAGTTACTGTGAAAGTACTGGGGTACCTTGAGACTCAAAGACTGAAAGAGTTGTAAGTTATATTGTTCATCATGGGGAGAAAGGAGGCGTTATCATCAGTTTTAGTCATCTTTTTAATAACATTCACTCCCCCATCGTTTTCGCAAGGCGTACCAGAACATTTTCCTGTAGAGAACAAATCCAATTTGAAAAGAATTCTAAGATTTTTCGGAATCGGAGGGACTCTTGATGGAGGTCAACAGGTAAATCCACAATTTCACCAATTCAATCCGTGTCCTATACCAATGACAACGACACCTGCTCCCGTTGGTCCGATTTGCCCGTATCCATTTCCGGGACAATTTCAACCTCTTGTGGGACAACCAACTGACCCAAATCAACCGGGTTATCCATACCAACCTGGTGCATATCCACAAGTAGGTCCAGCATTGACACCAAATCAACCAGGGTATGTCGCACAACCCCCAATTGACCCGAATCAACCTGCAAATCCTAATTATGTCGGTCCACCTTATACTCCGAATCAACCAAATTATCCAAATTCATTGAGACCCCCTAATCCAAACGAACACAATCCACAAACACCTAATACAGGAGACAAAGATGATGAACCTGTTTTCATACCAAATCCGAATCCAAATGGTAAACCGGCATTTATTCCCAACCCGAAATACAACCAAGGTCCAGAACCACCCTTTCTCCCGAATCCAGTTCCCGGAGCTGAACCTCCCTTCATCGTTAATCCACGTGTCAACGTGGGACCTGTTCCTCCATTCATTCCGAATCCTGACCTGAAGGGACAATCACCGTTTGTATTGAATCCAAAATTCAACGTGGGACCTGTTCCAGCCTTCGTGCCTAACAAGTCAGGTCAAATTGTGCCTAATCCAGAATATAAAAAAACTGGTCCAGAACCAACTTTCATTCCCAACATACAACCAGACGGTTCTCTAGGGCAGCCCCCATTTGTACGAAATCCTAACGCCCCTGGAACGGATAAGGAACAACCTTTTATACCGAATCCAATTCTAAACGGTAAATCTCCTTTCGTTCCAAACCCTTCCTTTAATAAGGAGCCGGCTCGCGTATTTACTCCTAACCCACCAGGAACAGGACCCCCGTATGGGCTGAATCCTAATTTACCTCAGCGTCCTCATGAGCAAAATCCAAATGGACCTTATCCTAATGGCAATAATCCGAATAATGGGTACAAACCAAACAGCAATCCAAACGGTGGTCCTAATGGACAGCATCCAAACAGCGGTCCAAATGGACATCATCCAAACGGCGGTCCAAACGGTGGTCCAAACGGACAGCATCCAAACGGCGGTCCAAATGGACAGCATCCAAACGGCGGTCCAAACGGACAGCATCCAAACGGCGGTCCAAATGGACAGCATCCAAACGGCGGTCCAAACGGTGGTCCAAACGGCGGTCCAAATGGACAGCATCCTAACGGTGGTCCTAACGGCGGTCCAAACGGTGGTCCAAATGGACAGCATCCAAACGGTGGTCCAAACAGCGGTCCGAATGGACAACATCCAAACGGCGGTCCAAACGGCGGTCCAAACGGCGGTCCAAATGGTCACAACCCGAACGGACACAATCCAAATGGCAATGCACCTGATAATAATAATCCTAATAACATCCCTAATAGACTTCATCCAGACGAACATAACCCGGATGAACATCAGCCACACAATAAACCAGAAGATGAGCCAGTTTTCATACGGAACCCCAAAGGTACCCAACCCCCATTCATTGTCAATCCGAAGTACAACCTGGGGCCAGATCCTCCATTCTTTCCCAACCCCGTTCCTGGTGCAGAACCTCCATTCATTAACAATCCAAAGTTTAATTTGGGACCTGTTCCTCCATTCATTCCCAACCCAGCATTGAACAACCAGCCTCCTTATGTTCTCAATCCAAATGTCATGAAAGGCCCCAACCCACCATTTGTTCGTAACCAGGATGGTCTGCCAATTCCAAATCCCAAGTTACCCCAAGGACCCGACTCTCCATTCATTCCTAATATACTTCCTGGAGGAATTCTTGGACAACCACCCTTCGTACCTAATCCCGGGTATTCCGGACCTCCAGTTGAGAAGCCTTTCTTACCCAACCCTGTCCTCAATGGTCAACCTCCATTCGTACCTAATCCATCCTTCAACCAAGAGCCTCACAAAGTCTTTACGCCAAATCCCTCTGGTCAACCACCCTACATCATCTCACCTCCGAAGAAACCAGACGGCTATAAGCCAAATCCAGCTCCTAAACCTCCTACAGAACCAGAACTGCCTAATGGAGCTCATAAACCGAGACCTAATAATGATCAACCCGTAAATGCACCTCATCATGGACAAAAACCCGATCATGTGGACACAATTGATCCAATAAAAACTCCGAATAAGCCAACAGTTGTTCACCCAACAGATCCCCTCAATCCAAACATTCCCGTTGCAGTTCACCCCGAAAATTCTCTTATTGTTAATCCTAATAAGCCTGTCGTTGTTCCTCCATTGAGCCCAACTGATCCAAAATCTCACGACAATAGCGGTCCCAATCAACCTGTACCTGTTCTTCCTACTGATCCCCACAAGAATCCTTTGAATCCTAACCAATCCGGAAATGTCATTCCTGTGAATCCACAGCAAGTACCAAATCCACATGGTCCTGGTCAACCTAATCAGCCAGGAAATGTCCATCCTATCAATCCCCACGACCCATCTCAGTCTCAAGGTCCGAATGCAGGAAATAAACCACCAGGTCCAGCAGTTCCAGGTCCTGGAGGTACCTTCATTCCCCTTCCACCTCCTAACCACCCAGAAATCCCCCCAGTTCAACCCTTCCCAGGTCCTTTTGCTGACCCTGCCTCCCACGGCAATCCTTTGTCACGCCCAATGCCTTGCTCTCTTCTCCGTCCTTTTACACCCAATGGATACAGTCCTGTCTCAGTGAACTCAACACAATATGCCACCCTTTGCCCATTCCTCAACCCTGGCATGAGGAATGAACCTGCTTGCTCTACCCTTGACTCACTAGAAATATTAGGAGCAAAGAAGTTCAGGGATCTCGTTGTCAATGCAGGACTTAAGAAACTCTTTGAGCAGACTGGTAAGTCATTAGTCACACTGTTGTTATGTAACACCCGTATAATCTGGGTGAAGTGCATCTGAGTAAATGGAGATAATAATATGACTGTGTGTATGTAGATGGGTACACTGTATTTGCTCCCTTGGATATCGCCTTCAATCGTTTACCTAATTGGCTCATCACTTCACTACAAACAGATCAAAAGCTTCGCCAGGCTTTCGTATTGAACCACTTTGTCAAGATAGACGTGCCTATATCTCAAATGGAGAACGAAGATCTCGTTCCCAATGCTAGACCTGGGAAGAATTGGATACGAATCAATGTGTACCATGCAGACACTCAATATGTAAATTACATCCACCATATCCTGTCTCATAATCTCTTTTAACTTCGTTCTTACCAACCTTATATAACTGTTGTTTCTTCTTCCAGCCGATTTATTCTGCTGATGGAGCTCGGCTCCTACGCGGAGACATTCTCTCCGCCAAGGGAAGAATACATTTGACTGATAAAGTGATCATGCCCAATCCCCCGAGAAACGCCGCCGAGTATCTCAGTGAGAAGGCTGAATTCGAAGGTAACTTACTATTTAAGCAATTCACATAAATACCAACTGTGCTACGAGGAATAACAAAATTTAATTCTTGAATTTGTATAATTTTTCAGACTTTTGGAACATGGTCAAAAACCTGGACCTGTACATTTTCCAAAGCGATAGACCTATCACAGTTTTCATTCCTGTTAATGGAGGATGTCCGGGCATCAGCAAGAATATCTTACTGGGAGACCATGAAAAGCTTAAACGTAAAATCAACATTTTTCTATTAGCTGTTTGAATTTAAACTTCGCTTGTATGAACATTTTACTTATGGGACTTTATTGATCATTTACAGACTACCGTGATTATCACATTGTAAACAGGACGATATACAGCGCAGGAATGATAAGCAGCGAGTATGTAACCACAAATTACGACAAGGAAATCAAATTGGGAGTTACCAGTGATGGCTACTCACGTAAGCTCTTTTTATCTTATTGTTATCTTCTGTAAACATAAACACACATTCTAGGAGAAATTGAACCAAGAAACTAACCGACTTTTATGAATTGCAGGGCATTTGAGCACAATTAATGGAAACATAAAATTCCTAAAAATTGATATCCCACTTGTAAACGGTGTTGCTCATGTGATCGATCGATGCATCTCTGAAAAAGTTCCGTTCTACGGATTTGAAGACAGTGACGAGTTTGAAATGGAATTTGGAGTTATTAGTCGCAGAAGTATGAAAGTCTACGGAGAAGAAAAAGAACTTGTGTTTTAAGTAAGTTCCTGTATATAAATTAATGCTATGCTCCCAAACTCCCATTTCGTTTCTTCACAAACCTGTTCACAAATAATTAGTTTTCTATTCTTAAATGGCCCCTCATTCTTAGATTTCTGTTTACTTTTTTACTCTAGTTTTAATACGTATGTTATAGTTAGGCTAGTGGAGGTTTAGACGTCTGATTTACAATGACAATCAGTTATTTGAAATCAACCCCGGTGAATAGGAAGCTGGACGATGTCAACAGATTTATCTGTTAGATAAGTTCCTTCCTCCTAATTTAAGTTAACTTCATAGAGGCACAATCATATAATTTATCATGTAGTTAGGTAATAGTTTAGAGCTGAGAGAAGTCTCTCTCGTAAGGAAAAGAAGATTCCATGTAACCATTACTATTATTAGTAGCAGTTCAAATCTTTGTTTTATTTGAGGATTTTCTTTGTTACAACGAGTCATTATTCCAGTGAAGTTTTAGGCATCGTTTGTAACAAAAGGGTCTCCTCCGCATTATAATGAATAGAAATCATATCATCATGTAAATTATAACAAACAACGTATACTTATTTAACTATAAAACTGTGTATAAAATGGCAATCATTATTAAGTCTTTATAATCGCTATGCACAAAGCTGCATAATATATTATTATTATACATGCTGCAGATTACGCTGTATCACATACAAACACGTTTGTCTCATTCATAACCAACTAAAATTAATTAACTAATTGATTTTTACGCTGACACCTTGGACTAAAAATAACGAAAAATAAGAATTATTATAATATGTATAGTCAACCCGTGTAACACAAATAATTACAAACATTTTTATGTACAAAAATACCCACTTTGTCTCCCTCCAACACTAATCTAATTAATTACTCTACTTATAAATTAATGCACTTGCTAGGCATGTATTACGGTATGCATTATAATGGCATTGGAAAACAATTAAGTCGAAATTATTGTTAGAACAATCAAAATAGTATAACTTTGATTTCTTAAGTTTCCAGAGAGTTGCTTTGGCTCTAGAATGTGAATGAATGTGCGTGTTACTTTAAAATTAAAAATCTAAAATCCTACCTAACAGGTACAAATGTGCACGATGCACAAAAAGGGCTTCAAAAATACCAATCTATATATATGTTGAGTATACTAGTGTTAGAATGTATTAATGTGTAAAATACAAATACTTTTAAGCTCAGACTCTGAATTTTCTTAATCGTTGTACCACAGTATCTAACTTTTCATGCAAGTTGAATTCACGGTGGAGGAAATAAACTGCCACTGATCCTTTTTTGTAACTTTGAAGAACTTGCCATCTCAGCGCAAGTTGGATAAAGTTCCGGATGGGATCCAGTGCCATACTTTCACCTATCGATAATGTTAAAATTTTAATGAATACTTCCGAGGTCTTATTATTGTGACCAAGTAATCTATACTTGATGCTATTTGAGAATAAATTAAAAGATGTCTTTATACCGTAAGGAAGGTTGTTGTTTTGTATTTGACCCTTAATTTCAGCCAACATGTCCATTTGTAAACGCTTTTCTTCAACCTCGTTGTCTACCAATCGCTTTAGAACTGAACTCGCTGTTATGTACGAATCCATTATTGGTTCAAGAAGACCTTTTAAGAATATCAGCCTTTCTCGCTTTTGGGCAACATTTATTACTAGATGCTTCCCTGGGCATGAGAATTGGGAACTGCTCTTGAGCTATTTAAAAAATCAGTTCAATTAGTAATCATAGTGAGGTGAAAATTAACGAAATATTATAAGATTATTAATACTAAATTAAGGAAGGTGAATATTAATATTATTGATCATTAGTGATGTTAAGAAATGATACCTCCATGAATAGATTTTGACGCTTCATAAACTCAATAGTGGATTTAATGGACGTTTCCAGTGTTTGGCATGGCGGACAAAAGAGAAATTCGAAATGAAGAACTTCACAGAATTGGCTGCATACATTTATCAGCTCTTTTTCTGAAAGAACTATTTCAGTTTTCCCGTCAAGAGTTCCTCCAGAAAGAATAATTGAGCTTGTAGCTGCATCCAAGAAAAAAGCCACATGAAGTAAGTCATGAATATCAAATGGATAAAAAATGCACTTCAAATGGTATAAGAGTGGTACATGTCTTACCTACGACAGCCTCCATTGCATAAATCGGAAGTACACAGTTGGAATAATAAGATAGCTCAATCACATTCGGCAGAGATGATACGGGTCTTAGCACTTGCATGGAATCTCGTAACTCTTTCCTCACCAATGTGGGCCCCAATGTTTTTATCTGAGAAGCAAAAATGTTGAACTCAATATTTTCAAAAAACAAAACCTTCATAGATTAAATAAAAACTAACTCCATGATCTAAAACATCATCTAAATTGGTGGAAAATCCAGAGTCGTGGTTGCGATCAAACATTTCATTCCTAAGCTTTTCAATTTCCTTTTTGAGAACGTCCAACGATACTCCGTTTCGGTATTTATTTAGTAAAAGGAAGGCAATAGCGTTGGTAGACATCAGTGTGAAACATTGTATTCCCTCTATATAGTTTTTGACAGGTACATTAGTGATTCATTCAATAGGGTAAACAAGTAGCATTACATAATTTGGAATAAGCAACGGTACCGTAAATTGCATGCTTGGCCAATGCGTCAACTATGTCCCGTTGGTCAACAGCAGTAGCATCTTTGGTGCATATTGAGGAACTGGAAGAAATTCCGCATAAAGTCATTGCTTTGTCATCTCCTACTTCGAACCCGCAATCTGAGTTGCTTGGAGAAGGATATGGCACTAAGACATTCTGTGATCGATAAGATTGTACAAACTCCTGCATAAAATCACATAAAATTTCACCTTTAGTCTACAATTAGTTTCAATTCCAAAAATAAGCACAGAAAACTTTAAAAACTCACTCTCATTGAGAATGGATGTCCAAAATCCACTCTAGCATTGCCATACTTGGTCTGCAAAGAATTCCAGAGACCAAGAGCAGCCGATGCGAAGCTTTCATTAACTTTTGGTTGTCCTAGTTGTTCTCTGATGTAATTTCCTTCTAAAAGTCGGTCATAGCTGAAGTTTACTGGAACAACTAGAATGTCTTCAACATTTTTCTTTATGAGGGTGTCTACGACAATGCTCAAAAGTCCTCCTGAAGTTGAATGACATATTAGTTTAAAGCGTGTTTAGAGTTTATCATTATCATTCATAAATCCAGATTCAGCACAAATAACCTTTAGGCAAACACGGCTTTCCTGTTCTCGTTCTTCCTCCTTCAACAAAAAACTCCATGTCGTTATCATCGGCCAAGCATCTTCGCATATACGACTGCAGCATCGTTCTATAGACAATATCTTTCTTCCCATTCTTTGCTTCTAGTTTCCGTTTTATAAAAAATCCACCAACGCTCTTCATCATCAAGCTATTTTGAACATAATTTCGTAAGTTAAAATTTAACTATAATTCACAAATTTCGGTTAAAATATAGTCCAAACCTGAAGACGGGAATGTTTAAGTTCTCTCCAGCCGCAACCAAAGGGGCTCTCATATCATTTGCCACCAATACCCATGATATTAGCACATAATCAATGTGGCTTCTGTGAACCGGAAGATATAGAATTGGATATCCTGATTTTCGGCATTTTTGAAGCATCTCCATCTGACTAGCTCTGACAAGAATTTTTGGGTAAATCCTCGCCAAACATTTTCCAATTATCCATGATGCAACTCTAAAATTAAAAAAAATGAATTAGTAATGCTCTCTAGTTCCTACACTCTGTTTCTGACGTGTCATAGTCATAAAAGGCAGCAGGTTAGTAGCAGCAACAATTATAAGTGACATACACACTGCGATCAATAATCAGCTACTTTGAAACGAATGCTGAGAATAGTTTTAAATAACTATATTAAAAAACAAATCAGTTACAAAAGCAAGTAAAAACAAAAATCATTAACCATGTAAAGCAGACGCAGTTTTGCTACTAAAATTACGCGTGTATGAATCTTAACTGAATCTTTAATCAGTGAGTAAAGCTGCAGTGACCTTCACTTGCTATTAGTATTGTAAAACTTACAGAAAATATCAGATAAGCGAAGCAAGATTATAACAACGATAAAATTCTTGAAGTGTGTTTCCTCACCTGACATACAAGGCATACCAAGGATGTGCTGGCTGCTTTGCTCTCATTCGAATTACAATCGCCTCAGCTCTTCGTTTGTGTTTTTTAATCAGTTCTTCTAATGAATACGAATTTGCGTTTTCTTCGAATTCTTCCTTTGCTGCCTCTTCTACAGCTTGGTTTAGTTTCTCATCTGACATCATCTGCGGTCACACAAGTCATTTTAACTAATGTAAATTCTTGCTACGATTTGATTCTAACATTTTGGAATCCATTCGAACTTACATCCTTTAAGCTGACCATGTGGTATTGCTGCCCAATAAACCATTTTCTCCAGAAAAATATTACATGAGAAAATTTGCGAATGTACCATGGGTTTCGAGCATCATCCAGCCCATCACAATCTAAGCAGTTCTTTAGAGGAACAGAGTCTTTGATTTCATTAAAAACAACCGCCTGTAATTTTGAATTTGAAGGACTGATTGTGAGTAATTTGTAATTTAAACGATGGTCAATTATTCATTTGAAGGACTAGTTAATAAGAGTATTTCGTAAAGTGATGCAATCTAAAAAAAGCTCCAAAAATGCTTTACCTTGTTGGGATGTGTGCAGACAAAGCATGGATAATCATTCTTAATTATTTCAGACTCCCATTCTTCTTCAGAACTCTCCAGAGACCGAAAGAAGAAAGGTTTAGAGCTTCCCCACGCATCAGTGGATTCTGGACATCTTGCTTTATACTTTGTACCAGTGGTAGGTATTTTATTGAAATGTTTCAGCTCGGAAGTCTCCTGTTGCCTTTCATTTGATGTAAGTGGCACAAAATTCTCAAATTTGCGGAAAATCTGACGAACACTTTTCAGGAAATCCACATTCCACCTAAAAAGAATGCAATAGCAATTAAGCGTCATGCAATAAATCGTTGATTGTCACAAACAACAACAACATATGAAGTAATTCCATGCATAATAGGTACAAACACACTAGAATCTCCACTAGTTCCATTCAGTCATTTCATAAATAACAAATTATATGGCTTCAACAAATACCCTGATTCCTTTCCATTGAAATTTCGCAATTCGAGCCCTCTGTATATAATGGTAATGTTCTAATTCAACATTTAAAAGCAATTCTACTCACTTGTTGAATGCCTAACCAAGAAACAAAAGTCAATCCACTAGTGTGATACGCCATTTGTTGTGTTCTATGAAGACATTTTTGAGTAGCCATAAGCAGACCACAAAGAGCACCAAAACCGGTATCCTCTACAAACCTCATATTGCTAGGACAAATTTCTATTACATAATCACTTGTTGTGGCTTATGCAATGTCCAAGTGACCCAAAACTTCATATGTAACGCTAGAAGATGCAGCGACAGATAGTTGATTCCCTTTTACCTTATCCTCTGTGCAATACCAACCAATGCACATGCTATGTGGAACAAAAATTAGGAATTGATTCACTTATTCTGTTTTCTGACTAACATTAAGTCGTATGCATTCGATTATTTTATTTCATGAATGACTCATTTTTTTACAATTTTACAATAATTGTTTGTTAACTCTCTTCAACATACACACAAAATGTCGTTCTAGGTGTTTCCTTGATAAATTAAAAAAACAGAATAAAGAATGTTTTTACACCTAGCGAAGAAAATTAGAGCTAAAATAGATCAAAATAACTAATGAAAAATTAGAATGGCCAAAATGACCTGAATGAATACATGAATCTTATTCATGCTGTCAAAAAATCACAGGATAACAAATCTTTAAGAGTTGGTTAAAATCAATTATTTAGCTTTCTAGAAGTCTTTCAAATTCCTCGATCAATTACACTTATAATAATAATTTGAGAATCCAATGATATGAGTTACAGAGTAAAATAAAATGTTTTATCAGTGAACGGAAAAACTGCATCTATCAGCATGATTTCATAATTTGCGATTTTTGAAGGCGTGGTGAAACTGAAATTGGATTATATGCTCAAATACAAAGTATTCATGGTTTTTATTTTAATTGTCTCTAATTGACTACTGTTTAATGAAATTAACTTTGGTATCCATTTATAAATCGCAGTGATGATTCATCTGTATGCAGTGCTTATGAATTCATCATGTGCTTTTAAAGGTCAATATTAAATAGTTTATACTTCATAATTTAGAAAATCAAGAAGTTACTTCATATTACGTAATTACGATTGCATTTGAAGTGTGAGCTCTGGGAGAGCCCATCATACTATACATTATTCTGATTTAGTGAAGAAAATTACGCTTCATCCATCCATTTCAAAAATGTGCAATAAGGTTTTGTGTTGTAACGATTATCGTTCTCGTTGATTTTTGCGAGAAGAATCTCGCATATGATCTAATCTACACGGCTCGTCATGAAAAATGCTTTTAAACTATAATAACTTTACGCTTCATGAAACCCTGCTGTGCTTCGAAAATGAAAAACCACTCAACCCACAGGGGATCGCTCCTTCATGAACCTAAATACGATCTGATGCTCCATTTCTTAGATGGGCTGATTTTGAATGCATAAATTTAATTTTGAACGTACCCGTATTTCCACCAGCAGAAGTATAATGTAAGGAGACATATGCCCCACTCAAATATTGAAACAGGAAGCATTGTTGATATAAAAAATGGCACTATATCGTAGGTCAGCTTTTTCTAAATACACTGGAGAGATTCCTTTTATTATTGATGCTCCATCGTATGTTCCATCTCCATAAGGGTCAGCCACAGTATTAAAAAAGATATAGTTCCAACTTTTGAAGGCTTGAATCAACGTTATGACAAATGAAACATCCACGTACTATTCTTTAAAATAGCAAAAGGCTTTAAAATGCGCATGAAAACAATATTCAAATCGAAATGACTCATGTCGCACACACTGAACTGACAACGGAGACACTTTTCAATAATTCACAGAAACTGTTCACACAGATCGCGGCATGAAAAACAGGAAACTTCACTCTTATCAGGGCCTCACATTTTGAAGTTAGACGAAGGGACAATTAGTTAGGATGTATAAGTGTTGACGATAGTAGAATTAGATAAGAACTGCTAGGACGGAGTGAAGTGTATCTTGAGTTTACAAGAATGGGAAGACTTTTAAAGGAGACCCTTAATTCTGCCTCTAAAGAAGGTTCATGACGATTTATCATGCAAACACAAAATAGGTAGAAATCAGCTTAAGCAGAGGGACTTGATGGTACTCAACCTCATCTCGTATTTGCACTTTCAATTTCAATCATAAAAAATCATACTGCTACTCAATTGATGGACAAATATCAAAGTTAGACCATAAGTAAATGACTTCTTAGGTCGATGCAGTTACTTGTATGCACAAACAAAGTACTTTCAATTTCTTAACATAATTCTGTATTGCAGCTGTAAGTGAATATGTATATGTGTATATGTACAATTTGGATTTAATGTAGTAGGTGGGCCAAAGGGCCAACTTAAAGTGTAAATATTCCTTTAAAACACTCAGATCAGTCTATTATCCCATAAAATGCAATGTATGGTGTGTATAGACATTAACTAATTTCATAACTGTTTTGACCTGAGGCGTGAAGTACGCATGATGAACCACAGTCAAATGTTCTGTGGAAGATGCCATAATTTTTTGAATGTGTTTTTTACAGCAATTATGTCCTATGCGTTCGCGTGTACGCAGAGCTAGCTGTATTGAATTATAATTTGTCTGTAAAAACTTCACAAGGAAAACTAAATCAGGATTTCTCTGTGCCACAATTGCCACAGATCTACAGAAATGAACCCAATGAACCGCAAACTATTGAACCAGCTTTTTGCTTGGCCGTTAAAGTTTCAAATAACTTAAATCTTAAATTTGAAACCATTTTCAATTTTAATTTATTCTTTCCTATTTAAATAGAATTTAACTTATTTTATTAAAATCAACAATACAACTAGAAAGTAAAAAACTAATAAGGTAGCTAGAGAAGAATACATCGAACAGAATTATTATAATATTATGACAAATTCATAAAATTATGATGCTCCGATTAGTTGGTAATATAGTTTGGGAGCCGTATATAATTTTCTAATTATGATTGACCTGTATCAATAGCTGTAACATGAATTATTGGTTTCGTATAAATTGTTGTCAGATATGTTATTGTGACAAAAGAATTGTTAAAATGACGAAACTTCCTACAAAAAATTAGCGTGACTACGTATCAATCACTGTATGAATTTTTTACAGATTCAGAAAGATTCGTCATCTTTTAACATGCAGCAAAGGCACGGACGTATTTGTGTACTATGTGAGAGATACGAACAATTTAGAATTCGTCGATACACTTCCACATTAGATCGCGCGAGGTACTATCATGACCTGAGATTAGGACAGCTCACAATTAGAATGTTAAAAAACTGCTAAAGTATATTATTTTAATCGCTGCATTAAAAATACACATATATATATATGTATATGTATATATATACCCTTTTCCCCACAATATTGGTCTGTTACATGTTACAGCTTAAAATTTTTTGGGAACATTTGCATATGACATGATTATGATGTTCTGTAGTCGTGTGTTCCTGTGCCATCCTAATATCAAATAGCACGAGCTCGCATAGGGTCAAGCAAATATAAATCAAACCGCTATGTCGTGCCATAAGAAAAGGAATGGTACGAGAAGTGACCTAGAGAATAAATGTCTTGTTATTATGTGATGTAACATTAACTAAGTATCGTGAGCCATCGATCCCTTGATAATGAAAGTGTGTACAAATGGCTCCTGTGTTTTACATACATACATATATCTTTTTACATATCATTGCATGAATACTAATTAAGAGTCTCGTCTCGACTGGCCATTCCAAAGGATTCTCTTCTCATCACTTCATTTTAACCTTCAACTTTAATCTGAACATGTTTGCTTGCTCAATTTTGTGCCCTTTAACAATGTCTCTAGTTTATTTTGAAGTTCACTATTCAAGTTCTTGCTTGAAAATTATGTCAACTCTGTGATGTAACTTTGCATGTATTATAGTTTTTAGGTACAATAGGAGTGCTATTATTGATAACTTGATGAATACCAAACTGTAGTAACAGTAACATGAGGTGTTTTCTGTAGACTGACCAATCACATGGGTCACTTTGTAGTAAATTACCTGCATATCTTAGAGTTTCATCAGGAGGTTGGGTTGATTGGTACACTGACAATGAACAGTATGTATAAGTAAAGACGGATCCTGAGTAGTGTAATTGAATGCATCAACTTATCACACGCATTAAATTACACAATTATCAATTACCAACCTATTAATCAAATTAAATGCGTCGCTGCGAAAAATAGAACACCTAACTGCTCAAGCCGAGGAACATACGATTTAAATAAAAAAAAAACTGTTATGAATGATCTAAATTATTACATGAAGACTTAACTTGTTTTTTGATTCTATGAAATGGATCTCAAACTCTGTGCAGGAGAAGGGAATTAGTTGAAAGAGTACTCAGTAAGTATGTCAATAAACAATCAATTTTTATTCTTTCTCTTCTATATCTAGTAGATCTAAAGACTAGGATGGGGTTTAACCCTGACAACTGTCATCAGCATCAAGATAGAGCAACCATCGTAAGTTTATACATATCACTTTTGGAAGTTTGGAATGCACTGGTTACATTTTCTTTTACTACTTTGACGATTACTAGTTGTGGACAATACTCACGAATTATATTGAAAAAAATCCAACAAAGTTGCAAAAATGAGTTGTTTTGAATATTTCCGAGATTATTGTACAGATTACATTTGGGTAGTCATTTTGGTTGATTGAGTGTGTCTTGAATCTCTTGGGTAGAATTCCGCCAAGGTACTTGCAGGGATACGCTTCAACATTTCCTTGGGGAAAATTCGGAGTAGTTGCCATCCAATATCCAGAGATTCAAACACAGTTCGGTTTTCATAATTGCCTGAAATAATGTTATAATTTGGGCTTATTATTATTACATGAAAGTTGTCAAACTAGTGCGAGTGGTTTCATTTTCACCTTGAGAAATGAAATTCTTCTCGAATTTTCCAAGAAATTCGAGATACAAAAGATCATCAGCTGATAAAGCTTCCTCTCCTACGACAGCTTTCATTGCCTGAACGTCCTTTCCGATAGCATAGCAGGCGTACTAGAAACAAATAAATAAAACAAAATGTAAATACATGCAGTCATCCACCACAAACATCGATAGAAATAATTCTTACCAATTGATTGGATACATCAGCATGATCTTTTCGTGTCATTCCCTCTCCAATAGCGGACTTCATCAAACGACTCAAAGAAGGCAACACGTTGATGGGTGGATAGATTTGACGATTGTGAAGTTGTCGGTCAACGTAGATCTGTCCTTCAGTAATGTAACCCGTCAAGTCGGGAATAGGATGGGTGATATCTATAGCACAGGGAATTCTTGCATGAATTCATTCTCTAGTTTCCTTAAACTCATGTTTAAAATTCTAATATACCGTCGTTGGGCATAGTCAAGATTGGAATTTGAGTAATGGATCCATTTCTTCCTTCAACTCTCCCAGCTCTTTCATAAATCGTAGCAAGATCAGTGTACATGTAACCTGGGAATCCTCTTCGGCCGGGTACTTCTTCTCGAGCAGCAGAAACTTCTCGCAAAGCTTCAGCATATGAACTCATATCAGTCAAAATCACAAGTACGTGCTTTTCACACTGATAAGCCAAAAATTCTGCCGCTGTAAGAGCCAATCTTGGAGTGATGATACGTTCAATAGTAGGATCGTTTGCCAAGTTTAAGAACAAGCACACATTGTCCATGGATCCATTTTCCTACATATATTATTTTGAAACATGAGATTTGCCGTTTAATTTTTTATACCAACAAGTTGTTTTACCTCGAAATCCTGCTTGAAGAATCTAGCTGTCTCCATGTTCACACCCATAGCTGCGAATACGATAGCGAAGTTGTCCTCATGTCCATCTAGAACGGATTTTCCAGGAAGTTGAACCAAACCAGCTTGGCGACAAATCTGCGCAGCAATCTGGAACAACACGAAGACTTTCGTAAATATTCTCTTCAATTAAAAAAGTTTCATCACACCCTTCTTTCCTTACCTCGTTATGGGGTAAACCAGCAGCAGAGAAAATGGGAATCTTCTGTCCTCTAGCAATAGAGTTCATCACATCAATAGCAGAAATACCAGTTTGGATCATTTCCTCAGGATAAATTCTGGACCAGGGGTTGATAGGTTGACCTGAAATTACGTCATTTATAACTAATATTCCTATAATACACAGTAAATTTAAATCACTGCTGATCTCTTGCGTACCTTGAATATCCAGATATTCTTCGGCTAAAATAGGAGGTCCTTTATCGATGGGTTTACCACTTCCGTTAAAAACTCGCCCGAGCATATCTTCTGATACAGGGGTCCGTAAAATATCTCCTGTGAATTCGCAAACCGTATTTTTGGCATCGATTCCCGAAGTTCCTTCGAAAACCTACACAAAACATAACAAGTTATTTTATGACACGTCATTACCATTTTAAAACTAACTAAAAGTAAACCCCACATCCACATAAAATTACAATTCACCCACCTGAACGACAGCTTTAGATCCGCTGACTTCCAACACCTGTCCAGACCTCGCAGTTCCATCAGGAAGATGAAGTTCCACAATTTCAGCGTACTTTGGGAATTTGACATCATCCAAAATAACCAGAGGTCCATTTACTCCAGAAACGGTTTTGTACACTTAAATTATCCACACACACAATTAAATCACCACCCACAATTCCAAATTAATTCAAATACGCCCAAAAATCTATATCAATTCAAATACACCCAAAAATAATAATAACTAAAACATAAGAACTCATATGTAATCTTTCTTACCTAATCTAGGCTGCGAGATGTAATCTCTCGACACAGCCATTCTATGGTCATTGCGAGCTTGTTCTGCGGATATCGGAGACATTTTCAAAATTTTAAGTTAACACCTTATTAAAGTAATTTCAAAAAACACAGAGTTGACAACAAGTGAATATTTCCACGGGAGGTTGTGCAGCAGCAGTATTATTGTATTCGAGGTATAGAATTCTTCTGTGCTGGATGGAACTGAAATGTGAGCCAACGCCCCTGCACTATTCACATGCAAAAGACGACTTGGTCTTCTCTACACGCACTCCGCAGCAGCAGCAGTAGCAAAGCAATATCATTCTTCACTCATCCCAGACTTAAACTCGCTAAATGCTATTGAAACATAGAACAACGACTACTACTACTACTACTGTCTATGCATGCATCGTCATACAGGTCTTAATTATGTTTCAAAGAGTACCATAGTTTATATATATATGTGTGTGTGTCATTATCTTCAAGTTAAATTATGGGTTAAGTTGTTTTCAATCATTCAATAGGTAGGAATGAATAGAAGCTCTTGCAAGAAACACAATAGCAAAGGTAAAATGCTATTACATAATAATGGCTACGTTACATATGATAAATTCATGAATTCATGAATTCATGTGTGATCTGTGAAGGTGGTTTCTGATGCATGATACACGGGATGCAATATATTTAACCAGGATTCAACGCCAAATTGTACCCTCATCCATTCTTATTCACATTCATATGTATTTAAAGCTCAGGAATTGATACACTGACTTTGCTTTAGGAAATCTTCCTGTTCGGAATTTCGGAATTTCGGAAATCGAAATAATGATGATGATGATTCTGACGACCTGAGTCAAGTTTCCTAGAGAGAGAGAGAACAGGGCAAGCCGAGACAGAGAACAAAGGCGACGACGAGGCGAGTTCCTCCTCGGTGGCGTCCCCTCGCGGTCTCATCTCTCACTCACCGACACGAACTCCCCCAGCACACAACACTGGACTCTTCCTCCTCTCTCGCGTATTTCTGCGTCGTCATTCTCCTTCTCACTCGTCACTCGTCAGCCAGGTCTCGAGGGAGTCGGTTGTATTCTCGTTGGCGTCATTCTCTCTATCACATCAAACTTCGAAATTTTGAAAATTAAAATCCCTTGTCGTCGTCGTATCGCTGGTGTATTGTCTCTGATCCGTGTGAAGACCATCTTCTTTGCCTTCTGTAAGGACTACTTAGCGGTCTCTACACGACCTTTTCTTGCTGGATCCTTCGGAGTGTAGAGCGACAACAGCAAGTAAGGTTATATACTTATTAGGTTAGTACGAGTAAGATAATTGTCTACTTAGTAAGCCCATGTCGTTGCTGTC
>Ga0194135_10000096_pt1 | contig 48578 bp, 24 predicted proteins | sample LitLau_LLRF_2013_FD_134024 | JGI IMG/M metagenome (GOLD analysis project Ga0194135, IMG submission 134024) | Freshwater sediment microbial communities in response to fracking from North America - Little Laurel Run_MetaG_LLRF_2013 (version 2) | ecosystem: Environmental > Aquatic > Freshwater >...
GAAGTCGGCTGAGACGGTTGAGTAATTCATTGGCAAGGTTGAGAGGAGGAAAGTATGCGTCGATGGAGGAGGCGACGATGGATGATGAGAACTGGACAAAGATAAGTGAGGAGCCGATGAATCTCGATGAGGATGATAGTGACGACGAGGATTCTACTCCACGGCGCTTTGAATATGAAGCAATGAAGGTTAAGGCTGCGGCTGCGACAACGGTAATGGAAAAACAACCGGATGTTGTGAAACAAGCAACGAAGGTTTGTGAGAAGGAGGAGGTGGTGGTGGTGGACGAGAAACAGCAAGTACCACCAGTGCCTTTTAAGGCGAGAGATAATGGGGAAAGCGGAGATGGAGCTTCAACATCGTCAGGGGGGATGTCTTTGGGGAAAAGACTTAACAAAACTGTTCAAGAAGTTAAGGCCTCGTTGGGAAATTTTTCGCAGGTATGTATAGTTGGAGTTAAAGGGTATTTAGAGTAGTAACGTTTGCTGTAGTATTCTAATTTGTGTGTGGTTTCCTACTTTTGCTACAGAAATTCAGAAAGTCTACAAGGCGACGCTATCGGATGGCACCTGGGACTCCTGGAAGCTTGGCAAGCCCAACTAAACGAATTCTTGGAAGGACACCTACTAAGCTGTATAGTCCTTTTGGAATTGATTCGCCTGCCTTGAGGAAGACTCCTAAACGGTAGATTAATATCTTGTTATTATCTGAAAGTTAAGTCGACTTCTAAGCGAATTATAAATACTAATGGATCTGTTTCGGTGTAGATTGGGGGATAGACCGTCTACTCCTCGACTTGCGAGGGTAAGTATACTATTAACAAATGTAGGATTCTGCTGATTGTTTTTCCGATGTGGTCAATGAATATTTTTTATTAAATTTAGAAAAGTATGGTTGCTGCGATGGTATATAGTCCGTCCAACAACTTTCGTCGGGATTTAGACGAAGCTAGACGAGGAATGGAAGACTTCCATATGATAACTCGTGACATCACTCGTCGAAGTGTTCGTTTTTGATTGCTTTACATTACAAATACGGTGATGGCTTGGCATGATTTTAGTGCTTTTTACAAGTAGTGTATGTGTATATGTAAGTTGTATCGAACAAAAAGTGTGCATCTGCAATCTGCGTTATCATAGTTTTCAAGAATCATCATTAATCATAACGAAAAGACTGTGGATCCATTACACCTTAAATGAAAAACATGGAAAGTATCGTCGATCTGACATTGTATTATTTTATTATTATTATCTAACTGGTATCAGCTAAATGTTAGTAAGATCTATCGCCTTTTAACTCTTTGTGATCTCTTTCTTTGTATTTAATGTTGCAGCTATATTTTGAAACTTGCTTGTATTTGCGTGGGTATTACAGTAATACGGTGGTGTATTCTGATTTTTAAAAACTACGACAGTTTTATTACATATTGCCATGTGAAAATACGCTTTACATGTATTTGAAATATTTTGATGTGAAAAATAAATGTAGCAAACAGCTACGTTGATTAATGAAATTCAATTTTCACCTGTTCTAATTTATTATCACTTTTTCCAAAAATATATGTACTTTAATAAGCGTTTTATTAAGGTAGCTAGATATTTAGTTGAACTATTAGTTTGGTCACCCTTCCACATACCCTTACGCTGCCTCACGGCTTTTTCCTCAAATTTTAATAGATTTGAGTAGTAAGCGTTGAATTTATTTGAATTAGTAAAATCAGCCGAATGCGGAATCGCTGTCGCTGCTCCGAAACCATTTCGAACGCACCAGTGTCCTATACTCTCGTAACTTGGAAATACCTGAAGCAAAAGTCAGTTTGCATTTTGTTTCAGGCAAACAACGTATTATTATATACTTGTTAAACCATAGTAAATTTACCTTTAACTTGTAGCATTTGAGATTAACGAGAGCATATGCTGTATCCAAATCTTTAGACCTTCCCATGAGTATCATAGAAGCTCTCTGACCTATGAGCCTCGATTGAATGTCGTAATAGAATTGTGTTTTAATCTCTAATCCAGGAATAGTGACTCTGATTAATTTATTGCTTCCAGGAGGACCACTTTTGGTATCCGGTTGCCAAACATTTCTAAAAAATACTGGTAAAGTAAAGATAGGAACGTGATCCACCAGAAGTGTTAGTTCTTGTTCTTTGGTTGCAGTATTTAAGCTGTTGGAAACGAGGGGACCTGATCCTTTGCAAACTTCCAGTATATTTCCATTCAAAGTAAATTGTTTCTTGAAGAATTCCTCCGGTATACTTTTAGATCCTGTGAATTTTGTCCCCTAAATATTTAAGAAAGAAACAAATCATAGAATGGTCCTCACATGAAATTAATTTAAATTCCATAAAAATCAAAAAATTCAAAGGCATGTTCTACTAACGCAATGGTAGCAATTAAAGTATTACTAATATCTCAGCGTTTTGTCAAGTTATTTTTAAACCCTATTGTAGTGGAGAGCCTATTTTATATCTACGTATGCATTTTCCTGTCTTCGAAAAGGACCTAAAAAGTAGATCACAAGACAACATGAGACATCGTGGCTACTAAACTCCAGCAGAGAGTGAATTACAAGGTTATTATATTCTTGTCATTATTCTTGTCATGAATTTTACATACGGATGCATTAGATGACTACATGTACGAATTCTTAAAATAAAAATCTCGAATCTTCTTGTGGGGAAACCCACCTTAGGATTTATAAAAAGAATGAACTTGAGCCCAATTTGTAATGGTTGGGACTTGGGAAATATATAACTAAAACTAAACACTACATGCGACGATGATAATGATAAGAGCTGGTCATGGTTTGAGCATGAAACAACTTACCATTCTAACACTGCGGGCGATAAGGACGGCACCAATGATTCCTGCCCCAAAGAACGGATACTGAAAAGAGATTTTTGAGAAAAACAGATAGTTGAGCAGAAAAAGAAGCATGAAAATTACAAATTATGGTTTAGATTGTTGATATCATCGCACTCATCTGGCAGTAAGTCTTTTAGATTTACCTATAAACATTTTGTTGTGGTCACAATAAGTGACGAGGGAACAAAGAGTTAATCTTTTGAAGGTATCTGTGTCAATTTGTATGAATTTATTGCAAATTGACCAAAGTCATTACTGCGAGTTCTGATTTTCTAATCCTCAACTATTTCTACATAAACATTTGTGGCTTTCGATCGTACTTCTTGCTATCTACAATATGTGCGAATAATGCGAACGATGCGTCGCTCTTCAATTATTGTATGCATGTCTTCAGTTAGCTTAAAGTTCCAAACTGCTGTTGATTCTAATATAAATCTAATCTGATGATAGAAAAGAGATGTTGATTGTAATACTACTTCTTGTGAGTCAGGACAGAACAATCATTAATAGTCATTTGTCCTTACCTTAATGTACCGCACATTGTCATCAACAAACTTGACAAAGGAAAATGATGCTGTTGAGCTGTTCTCAGATTCAGATGTCATTTTGGTGGTATATTCTTTCTATTTGAAAAATCACCGAATCGTTCGTAGGCAATGAGACATTGTTATTCAGGCACATACAATGTGAATGTGAAATCCACACAGTGCGAAAGGAATGCACTGTGGCAGATTTTGTATAAAGCGAGTGGCCGTCGTGAGAATTAAATTCGAATGGATGGATACTTTCTAATAAGAACCCACTTAGAACTTTATTACTTTTATAGTTTATGTTTCATTATTTACAGGAGTTCTCTAATTTTAAATTTATTTGACATTTACAATTTACAAGTCACACAATGTAGTTTTGCAGTTTTGCACTGCCGCCCGGAAACTCCAGTTCTTTACCTGAAAAAACCTAATGCGCACAAATGACTGCGTTAGACACGCATGCAACAAAATCTTCATGATTTTTGGGAATCTATCCTTCAGAGAATAGGAAGCGTATTTTTATCGACTAATTTTAGAAATATACTTGACACGGACAATTTTCAGACTATCGAAGGTTTAAAACTGGAATTGAGAATAAATTGAACAATGCAGTAGTAGGTGTCATCTTTGCCATTCCAATCTCATCATTATTTGTTCCATAGTGTATATATAGAATATCATGATACCATAAAGGAAATCAATGCTGAAGAAGGTCTCAAGGTCGAACTGGAGTCCTTGGTTAATCCGAAAATGAATGGTGTGGGGTTTGCAGCCTGTGCAAGATAGATACTATATGCAATTATTGACTTTTACTTACGGAGTTGAAACTGTTAAATAGTTAATGGGTCGTTTGGGTTTGTCAAATAAAAAAACGTTTATTTGCATTTAGGTTAATGGAATATTTTTATTAAATAAAACTTTTTGGTGCGCATACGATAATGCTTATATTATTACAATACATATTATTTGCTTACATTCAGCAGAGCATTTCATTCTCAAGGGATATTCTACGACTTGAAGTCACTTTTGGTAATCTAACTGGAAAAGTCGATAAAACTATATTTAAAATCCAAACTATGTAACAATATAATATTACACGTGTTATTAATTAATTAATCCAAATGAGCTCTGATGACTATCGTACAGAAATGAATATAGCAACTAGACACACAGAGTATACATTTTAGTTAAATTCATTAAGTACTATAATTTAATCCCGATCTCCGTTTTGGTAAATATATTACGAAATAACTATCCGTTTCACAATATCTTTTGATTTGTGTGATAAGGTGATAACTAATACCAGAGGACGAAAAAGAAGAGTATACATATACGTCGTCACTTTACCAAGTTTTGCCAGCACGTGAGTTATCTTATAGTTAACCACAAGTTCTTCAATATAGTAAGATTACTCATCATCACGTTCATGTGCGTAACTATAAGACAGTTTCATATTTTTACCTTGAATGAATGTAAATAACAAATATTTATTTAAAATGTTGTATCGGAATAAGCGGTTTCTATTTTATAATTAAGACACTAAGAATAGCTCGAACGGTAGAAAGTGAAGATGCAGTTGGTTACAAATAAAACATATGACACTTTAAAGATAATTGCAGACATGTCACATACACACACAAGTAGTCATACATGTGATGTGCTATACACTTTCACCGAAAACCTTCTATATAAGACCATTTTATTACACTGCGGATGACAAAAATGAAAAATGGGTTTTGGCATTAGTTATTTTCCTTAAAAATTATTGAATACAGCGTACTTCCTTGTGATTCCTTTCAATCATGCAGATCTGATGACACGATGAATTACAGGATTATTAGGAAGCAGTCATGCGGTACTACTCATTTCTTATATGCTTTATTACACGCATTGAAAAAGAGTAAAAGCAAGTGGCAGTGGTAGAGTTATGACTGTATGCAGTGTGCATTATGTATTTGCTTGCATGACATATGATTCCAATTAATCTAATCATCGCATTTCAGCCATACAAATTAAGCTAATGGTGATTTTATTACACAAAGCTTTTATGAAAATGCCACAACAGTCCATCTCCATTTCGTCTTTGTTTCAAAGTGTGCAAGTACCACTACAAATCTTATAAAATCTTAAAAAGTATCTGCGAGGATATATATGTTGCGACAGACAATTAGCTTTATTCAATTTTCTAGTATACAATTTAAAGGATACATAAAATGTCATTTTCAATACTTCTATCAGTTGCAGTTTCACAACCACATTGGACACTTACTATGTGGCTTGTGTGTATATACTCAATGAAGGAATTTTGCGAAATATTTTGAAATACAGAAGTAGAAATAAGTTGATGAAAAACTGCGATACTGTATGAGGAGAGAGAAAACGAAATTTGTACTACATTGTCGGAGGTTTTATTTCATAAATGTTCGAAGAATTAGTCTCACGAAAACTCTAATACCGGTAATAATAATTACAAAATAAAAAATATTTGCACATAAGGAGGTTTTACTATTAAATCTCCTTTAATAATCCAGCAGATGTGATCAGTTAAGAAACCATGTGGCGAGATGTCATTACGTCAGAGTAATGGCATTTTATATCATTAAATCAGACATCAGACACTAAATCATACATTGTAAGGAAGATGTACCTTAACAACAAATCAACACAAATGATAAGGGGCTTTATTGTCCTGATTGCCAATCTTGATTGCTTCCACATTCTTAACATAGTTCACTCACATTAATTTAGTCAAGTTTTTAGTCGTCATCTTCATACAACACCCCTCGGATAGAGTTCCCATTGACCGCATTACTCGAGAAGCCGGCATTCGGCACTACAACTATCATACACCTGACAAATTGGCAATTGCTTGAGGTAAGGACAAACAACTAATTCGATGATTGAGCACTACGCTGAGAAACCACAGCAAATCTTCCTAACAGACGAAGTATTCTTTGCCTTTGTTGATTTGGTTTCTTCCTGGTGAGTGTACTGTATTTGGTATGCACATAATACATAGCACACTATTTTAAAGTGTATTTCATAAACTGATATTTTACTGCTCGTCGAGCTGCTACTTACCTCTAGGATACCTACACTCAACCTACTTTTTAAGTCCTATTTAAATCAGTAATTAGCACTGCACTACCAGTGTTCACTTACTATCTTTGGCTCCATGTAGTGGAAATGTAATTGTCGTTAATGCGATTAGAAAACAGACAGTTGCATCACGGGAATAAGGCACTAATAAAACGATCAACATTGAGTCAAGCGAAGATTATTACACCTTAACTACTCTTCAGTTATATAATTCTTGCTATACGGTTACCGACGCACTACAATATGTTTCTAAAAATTAAATGCATTTTTAAACTAGAGCTATGTGCCTACATAAAATACATTTAATCAAAATAAATCAATTTACATGTACCAAGAAATTAATTAATATACAAAGTATCAATGGAATTTTTGGGATTGATAAAGAGACGAGGAAATAAAATTAAATGAGGTAGCTTAGGGATGAGATTAAGTTAAACCTTAATATAAGCAAATAGAATTGGTAATAAAATATTAGGAATTTAAACACATCGTACAAATAAACATAATGCAATAATATTATGATTATTGATTACTCTACACGAGTACTCTAGGGTTTCAACATTATTTTGAATGAAGCACTTAAAAGCACCAATTTATGTTGAATAAAAGGAAGCATTCGTCATGATGGTGAAATGGACATAGTCCATCATCCATCAGGCGAAATTCATTATCTAACGCTTGTAGTTGATATATACTTTGCGCAGGATTTAAGATCTAGATTGTCTTTCTATTTCATCAGACTGCTGGTAATATAATGTAAACTGCGAACGAATACTTTTACTACTTCATTCTATTATATTCGATATTCCACTCTACACTAACTAGTCGTTAGTCAGCGTATACTAGCTATTATTTAAATCTCATACAAATACAAAAGGTAATATATTTAGCTCTTTGTTTCTCACTCTTTTTCACTACGCGTATATATTAGTTTTAATTTTTAGTGCCATGTTATGTACAAAAAGAATATATTGTGTTCGAATCTGACACTATATAATTTCATACTCTAAAATGATTCTAATAGAAATTGGGTTTAGGGATCTTAGTCATTCCATTTTCCTTCCGTTTGCTGATTGTAATTGACTTAGGAGACAGGGACTGATCTAAAGGACTCACAAAAGGTAAGCTTATGGCCTCACGATCGCTCAAAGTAGGACTTAGTTCACCTCCTTTTTTCTTCTCGTACTGCTGAATGACCAACTCAATGTGAGATATTTTGTCCTGATCTGAGTCTAGTTCGAGAGCTCGTTTGATGCAAGCAGCTAGATCAGGATAAGCCACTACTTCATTTGAGTCCCCAGCTTCATATTCACATGAAGGCTTTTGGGTGTTTCGGCCAGAGAATACATCTTGTTGAAACAGGTTAGGTCTATTTCTAGGACGCGGACCGGTACTGTATCCGTTCCATGTGTTTTTGCCCGATGTTCGGACACTACTGTTTGGAGCTGTTGATCGTCCCAACAAATTGGCAGAATTATTGGAACTTGCCCCTTTAACAACTTTTTGGCCACTTGAAACTCCATAACTTTTGTTACGACCGAAAAATTCTGCTGTTCCTGAAGCTGATAAACTTCGGCCAGGAGTGGTAATTTTAGACTTGGCACTTCCACTTCCAGTACTTGAGTCGAGAACATGCTTTGATAACTGGCTACGAGAAGGTAGAGGAGTACGACTACCCTCCCCAGATGTGTACCTGGAACGATTACTAAGAATTGCTGATCCCTTAGAGCGATCACTTGACATGCTTCTGGAGTACGGAACTTGAGTTGTGCTATGGCTTTTTTGCACTGAGTTTTCTTTACGAACTGGCACGAGATCTTCGTCAGTAGATCGCGAATCGGGGCGATCTGCAACCAGATAAGTGTCCCATGATTAAGCCAATTGAATAGTTACTCGCCAAATGAGAATTTACAGACGACCATTTATGAACTAGGAATAACTACTACGACAAGTTACCTTCGTCAGTAGACATGGAGCGAGTTCTGACCACACTTGTTTTACGACTGTTGTGGCCTCTTCCTGCTGCAATGTTGGATATTATTCGGGGTGTTCCTTGGCTATCGATACACAACTTGGTATTATCTGAAGTCTTGTACCCTTCGTCAGATATTTCCGATCCAGAGTCACTTAAGTCTACAGGCTTCTTGTTCGACTGGAAGGAAGGTGAAGGATGCCCAGTATGGGAATCAAAAGAGAGGTCACGTCTAGAAAAAAAGTTTCTTGCTTATTGGACAATAAATGCAACTTCGCTTGTTTTTAATTACGTTCATAAGCCAATAAAAAAACAAATGGAAAATCAGAAAATGTAATGATGAATGCTTTTAAATTCTACCTTTCACGTGTCTCAATAAATTTTCCACAACTAACGCAGCATAAAACAGCAGATAAGACATTCATTATGAATTGTATAAGGCTGATTGTACTTGAATAATGAATAATGCAGCAAGAGATAAAGTTCAACAAAGTATTGATGCGATGATGCCCACCAGTGATTATTTTCTCACAACTGATCATAAATTAAACAACTCTTACCTTTCATATTCGACCTTCATACGAGGAGTTACACCTTCGTTCTTCATGGTAAGTCGGGAAGAAACAGCAGCTCTGTGTCCTGGATCACAAATAATTCAATTGAAAGAAATAAACGAAGAACATAAATAAATGCATCTCAGAAAACATCGTTACCTGAAGAACATCTACACGGATCATGTTTGTCCAAGTAATGAGCAAGCGTGTCCCATCCACCTCCAACACGAACCATAACATGATTTCGTAAAATCTGCATTTCACATAAAATTTCGATATTATATGGCATTGTAAAAATAACTTCATGCATATCTATATGCTTGTAAAATTTCTACTTATTGTTTAAGAGACTCTGTAGCATATATTATGGGTTCTTAAATTATAATTTGCAGACAACCCTTCTCAACTTACCCTAACGTATATCATAACTTTGGTGTCTCCTATGCGGTACTTCCCCTCTGCAACCCTGATCATCGGAAATTGTGTTGGACATGAACACTTTTTTACAAGTTCACGAACCTATGCAAATTATTGAAGAAGTCGTGAAATATCTTGGAATGTGAACAGAAAACGGAATTGTTAACTATTCCTTACCATTTCATCTAAAGATCTCAAGTCGTTCGTTATGATTTGTGGCCTGGGTCCATACTCTAATAAAGACTCTTCCTCTTCTCCTGAGCTGCTTAAGTCAACTCCTGTGTCTTTAGCTATGTCTCGATCAATTTCCTTCTCAAATTGTACGAGCAATGGGGTGGCCATACCAAAATGTGAGCCACGTCTTGCAACCTTGAAAATCCCATTAATTTTGAATTAAAGATGTTACATCCGAAATCCAAGAGCAGTATATATTGCTTGCAGACCGAGGAAGAGAATTTTACTAACCTCTAGTAGACACAGGATTACATTTTTCTCATTTTTCCGGAGTATCAAGTCATCCGATTCGAACAGGAGACATTCGAATATTCCTAGTTTCCGGCACCAGGTAATAAAGTTATGTACATTGTCTCTCGCGAAGAATGTTTCTGGACGTGCATTGGGATTAAATGTGACTTCTCCTGCAGGAAGTTTCCATTCATGACCCCAGCATTTAGGTAGTTTTCTGCCACCTCCAACCCAATCGGCATAGGCACGACGGACATTATTTGCATGCTGTTGAACAAACAAATTGACACATTTAATTCACAAGAAGCATAATACCCATAATAGAGATTCACATTCATATTGTTCATCGACGGATTGAAAAGCTTGAGAAGAGTTTCGGACATTCTAATCACATTTGCCTTAAAGGTACACTAACATAAGTTCAATCATATTTCTGTCAGGAATCACTGAACCATCGAATAAACAAAATAAATACCTGACAGGTATTCGCATAAGAGAACGTGATGCGTCTATTCTATTAAAGTCTCATTAGAGTACTACTTTACATTGTTACTTCCTCTTTGATCGGTGATGATAGCCCGTTAATTTAAAGGCCGGATTCACCGACTTTTTACAATAGATTTGCCTCAAGGCAACAACATTTTGGACGCTGATATTATAAGGCAGTAGTTTCTCACAGTGAGATACCATATAATTTTGCCGTTACAAGACAACCAGACGGCACACCCAACGTATGAAATGCCCACATGCCATCGTAATGTCCATTGTAGTTCATACAATAAATTTTAAGCCCATCCAACCAAGTGTCAAAAAGATACGAGCAGAAGTGCTTAAGGTATAAATAATGTTCCTTTGGTCAGTTCGTTTCTTGGACTTCTCTCTTTGTTTCGAGGGAGTTTCTGGCCAATATCATAAGGATATTTCCTTAAGAGAACACCTCTTACAATGTAGTTTTCGTAGACAATGAACAACATCACGTTAATGGGCAATATGTTTCCGTCAAAAGATATCTATCCACTTTCCCAGCTCAATATTCCTTTACTAACTACTACCAAAGCCTTCAAATGTTCTACAAATCCTTTCCAAATGAGATAAGAAAACTCAATTTTTACCCCTGCGTAGTTATTATTAGTTCGGTTAATTTGAGTATCCTTAATTTCTTGGTCTAGATAGAAGGGGAAACTGGTAATATATATCATTGTACATGATTATTTAATCTGCTGCATTTTGGCTTTGTGCATTCTGAAGTCTGTTTTTCTGTTTTAAGTAAGAAGTTATCGATTAGACTGTGATATTGCATTAACTTCATATTTTTCACCACCAAATCGGAAAGGACAAGAAGCAAAATTTTCTATTTGAGATTCACGAATGACACAAATGGCATGGAGATGTCTGGAGTTTATAACGAAAGTCGAAGCTCATCATATTAACCACTCGATTAGCGGCACACAAACTGGATTATCACAGCTATCAGCATCATTTATTTCATAGTTCAGTGATTCAGAGCGTAGATTCCTTTACGTGTTGATTGACACTGACATGATGTGACACATTTGTCCCCTCTTTCCTACCCTATAGTAATTTTACTTGTTCAGTAATTACATTGAAATGACAGACTGACGGACACTTTATCAGCCACCTGTGTAAATTTTTCAATGCAATCTTTTTCTATAACATCACTTCTAATAATCTGCATTCGTGGCCCAGTTTGCCAAAAACAAAATTAAACCGGAGCTTCCGGTTAGCAGTAATTTGGTAATTACTTATTAGATGCGAACGGCCTCAGTATTAAGGCCGAGTTAGATGATGGGCTGTACACATGCACATTTTTTCATAAAATTATACTTGCGGTTCATCGCATGGAAAATGGAAAACCCATGCATGCAATGCCACTCTACTTTGTACATCTTTCGTATCGTAGTATGTACTTCATGTTATTGTTATACCAGGCAATACATTCGATTACCCAACTAAAATCGTTCCCGATACCATTACAGTTTGGCTAGTGTGTAAACGGGTATTGAGAGACCTGGTACAGACCTACAAACATGGACAACCAGAATGTGGAGGTAAAAAGTTCAATAAAACATCCGAACGTGAAATCTTTGTAAAGAAGATTAAAATGAAATATGAACACAAGTAATGGTCCCAATAACTTGCAGACATCTGAGGCTCAATCCTGTGAACGATTTTGATCTTGAAGTTCCGTTATTACAATGCAAATGCAAACACTGATCATAAACCAATTTGTGCAACTGGTGCACAGAGGTGAACAAAAAGAAAGACGACGTGATACATCTCATTGTCAATTAAGCTTGGTTATACCTAATCTGAAAAAGTAAGTTTTGAAATGAAACGCTGCCACCAGAGAAAGGTTGAAGTAGGGCTCATCGTAATGATGAGAATAATGGGATGAACGGGAAACATTATTTCTTTGCCATCTTTTTGGACATGGAAATCTTAACATAGCTCCTTAAAAGGATAGTACAACCTCACTTGCATAGTAGCCGTATACATTATTATCCCCATTATCCTCAGCGTTATTATCTCAGGTTATCGTTACTCACGAGATTTTTTATTGAGACTACGATGTAAGGAACTCTTGTCCTCTTAGCCTTATGATACACATTTTGAGATGACTGGTCTTCTCATAAATAACATTGTGCGTTGCATGAATCTTCTGCCTTTAACAGACTACACAGACAGCCGTTTAACAATCAGGTAGCTTGATTACGTTTTCTTCAATTAATCACACTTAAGATAAATAGCAACTAGTAAGAAAGTTAGTCTGTATAAATAGGTACACAGCAAGGAACCTTGTTGCAAGTATTTAAATCTCAAGAGATGAGTTCTCACCTTGCAGAGAGTGACTCCGGTCTCTAGACTTTCCATAAAAGACGTTGCCGAGATATTAAGGTCAGGGTATAGAATGTTCAGCCAGTCTGACAGATCTTCTTTCATGGCCCAGAGATATTCGTCACTAGTTTTGAAAGGTCGAAAATCTCTTAGCTGCAACATTTGAGGACGGATAATGTCATCCGTTAGTGGGATTCTCATCACAGTTTCCATATTGTCTTTGGCTATCTCGTTGTCCTCACGGGCCTTTATGGGTGTGGGTCTTCAATGTGGTCGTTCCCGTCACTTTTCTTCAACACGTCTTATTCCTTCTCGCATGCATACGATCACACTTCTCCTCTTCTGTAACAGATTCATAAGAAACATGTACTTAATAAACGTGGTTCGCAACAAAACTATGAACTCTTTCGTGTGTGTAGTCTAATCACGTAGCAATGCACCCATCCGATTCGATAAATTAGATAAACGGAGACAACTTAACTCCTATGACAAATACCTTACGCTTACAACTGATACTAACTCATGTCAAATCGATCGTTAAAGTTGTAAACGGGATTTTGTACTTTTGCTTTATTTGCATAACACTCGAAACTTTGCACGAGAATGTTTTAAAGATTTCGAAGCCCGGAAGGAAAGTTTCCTATTATCTGTTCATTCCGGTTTTCCCGTAGTGAGGACCAAGTTTACTGTAATGCTACTCGTAAACTCATCAGTACAAGCACAAACTCTGTACTTAAACTTCCATTTGATTTCAATGCTTTCAACTACACACGTGAAACCCTGAAGTATACAAGTGCATCTCCGTTCATCTCGCAATTACGAGACAGAAAAAAACCTTTTCACGTAAAAAAAATCCGGACATAAATCCAGAGAATTTTATTTATCACAAGCCTTATCGTGACCTTAGATACACACAAAGATTTGCTTCATACAACCCAGACCTTAAATCAAGCAGATTTTGCAGACAGTCAGGTCATTCCGTCTGCCCTATCTCTCGTTAAATCTTAGATTTACAGCACATAAAGTTTTCATCCCACCTCAGCTTATCTTTGGTTCATCATGATCATGATTGTGGAAACAATCTCGGCACAGGCAAAAAGAAAACTTCAACAAAAATGCACTATGTACAGAACACACAGAATAATGACACACACCGACATTCACAGTGTGCGGTGGTCTGTCTGGTAGTGAAACAGAATCTCACCTATCGCCTCAATCAGGACATTATTTGGATCAGGATTTCAGGATTACGAGTGAAGCAGCAATAATCTGAGAGAGATACATTGAGATAATATATTTACGTGTCGATGATGACCACCACAAAGGATATGCAACATATCGATATTAGATATGGTTTTCATTTCAACACAACGCTCTGTACTCACCGTCAATGACGACAGAAATAACCACATTCATTCTCTCAAGTAACAAAGCCCGTACAAACAGAGCTCAATCCTTCTGACACTGACTGACTGATGACATTTATTTGTGACCACGCTCTCTCTCTACTCTCGAATGTCGGTTCGAGTTCAGCCCAAAATGCATAATATCTGTCCATCATCCTTTGAAGTTAAATACGCGATTATGTACAAAGTACCTAACACAAGGTGCAGACTGAAATGCAGACCTTGACCTTACACAGTCTACGGGGGCAGTATTTTTATAAATCTGAAATGTTTCGCAGACCCAATTTTACATATAAAATTATTCCTTTGAACTTTGATCTCATCACTACTAATAATATTCATTACAATTGTGTGTCGCCGCACACACGTATTGAAATTGTAGCCTCAGTTTCTGCATGCAGCTATTCCATCTAGTAACATGTTTTTTTCACATAAATTAGGTAAATTGTGACGTATCCGCGTATCCTGCTGACTGACCTGCACCAATCGACCAAACAGCGTTAGAAAAAGTAAAAACGTTAGGAGAACGAGGCCCCACTTCCATTTTCATTTCCGGATATAAGTCGACTTATGACACCCTGTAATTAAGTATATATATGCACTTAAGTAAAAGTCAGTGCACTATCTACCTCCCACAGTAACTAATATCAATCAAACAACAACAGCGATGAATGTGCAATGATGATGATGATGATGATGATGGTGATGATGATGGTGATGACGATGACCCTCTCCAAATAAGTCTTGATAATATGCTGACACGCACGTCACAGAGGTTCTTTCTTCAAAAAGCCACTGTGAAGATGCAAATGAGAAGCAATGTATCCTAACTTAGAGTGTAGACGACACAATAATTTAGTCCTTCTTAATAGTTCTTACTACTATTATAGTTTCCTGATATGGAATTTAAAATGAAAGTTTACGGAAACTTACGGAGGAAAGAGGAAACGATGTCGACGGAGATGGAATGGAAGGAAGAGAGCACGTGGAGAAGGGAAAGGCACAACACACACTGCTCACTACACCACACTACTACACTATAACTGAGACTGGGCAACAACAACGACACCAAAACCAACTTTCTCAATCAGAAGAAGAAGCTTCGAACATGAAGGAAATATGTTCTACGCTGTTGTAGTTGAGACAAAATTAACCAAAAAAGCAAGTTCCACTTGTTGTGGGGTTGTATTAGTCTTTGTCTCCACAATCTCAACTTGCCCCAGTATAAGTAGTTCACGCTGTCGTATCTTCTGCACTTACATTTCACCATGAAACTAACATGGTTTTGAAAGAAATTCAAGGTAGTTGAGCTGCAAAAGGTTCTTATCGGTAGCTCATAATCATCATCACCATCAATAAGATAAGCGTGAGAGGAGCAAACACTTTTGTGTTATATTCGGAGAATTGTGCAGTATGGAAGCAAAGTACAATCTCATAGTAGTAGTATGATGATGATTATGAAGATGATGTCACTCTAGTGAGTAGTTATCCAAGTGATAACTTATAATAATAACTTCCTGTCACTTGTTTTTTTAACAGAATTGAGATGATGTTAACGAATTTTAATAAAGATTTGTTATCGTCGCTGGGATTTTATGATGTTCAGGGAATCTGCGATGAAGCGTCATTAAATCTCATTCTTTAATGAGGATATGGTACGATATTGGTGAGGTTTTTGTTTATTTAGGCCCCGGTATGTAAGGGTTTTATACGGTTGAGAAGCCACCTATTCAAAAAAAATAATGAATAATATGTGACTTAGAACTCATTTGCATATTCACAGTATACAAGTATGGATGATAGCAGATTGTACAATGAGTCAAAGACGACAAATTGTAGACAATTTCTAACTAAGGTTAATAGTTTGTTACAGTAACTTTTTGTAGTTGAATATTTTAAGTCTGGCTTAAGTAAAGAAGAAAATTGCACTTTTAACTTCTTGTTCGGCCTTAACAAAGCTGAAGAGAGTAAAGAGCAAAACGCAATTCTAGTCGAGATAACACAAATATAAAGTACATTGATAATTTATTGAAGTGATGGAGAACAAACAGACTTGAATAAATTCACTCAACAAGATTTGGTGGCGAATATCATGTCAAATATTATTTTCAAATAGACCATCAAGTTTGAAGTGACACAACACGAGTCGTGTTCTGTGCGAACTGTCGTGCAAAACTGTCTCTTTATTTTGGTAAATGATGTTGCGTGTTTCACATTATGATATCATGACAGTACATTATATGCATCTTCAGTATTCTTCATCTAATATTGTAAATTGTAAGTAACTTCCTGTCCTCACTGGTGATGGTGATTCTGCTATTTTTATTTATTTTTAAGTTAATTTTTGAAGACTAGGACACAGTTACTTCATGACAATGGTTAATCTACAATTTCATGATGCTCCTTGCAAAAAGAACTTTGTATAAAATGGTGCTTTATGCCCTGCTTAAAGCTGAAAGTCCACGGATACGATTTTCTCAAATAAACCACTTGACTCGTACTATATTGTGAATGTTAACTTTGCTAAAATTGTAATTTGTAATCCCATGAAACCCTGACATTGCACAAGCCACTCGAATCTGTCAAGCCGGATACCGTATCTTGAAAATTGATATGTGTGGTTCTGTTGCTGAGCCACATGATGATTTCGGTTGATCGCACTTTTAGAACTCAATTTGTATAATGAAACATGAACAACAACAACAACACTATCGGATACGATGAGATAACCTTTGGAGACTTTGAACAATAATAAAAATAATTATTTGCAGGTAAAGAAATGCAGAGTCACAGTATTACAATTGCAAATAAGTGTTTAAAAATCATCTGCAAAAATGGGTAGGAAAAAAATAACCAGTTGTAGTGATCTGCAAACTCCCCTCACGAAACAGCAGTAGTTCAGATAAAATGCATGGACAAAACACAAAAGTGAAATTTTGATTGATTGTGCAAGACCATGTTGAGAGGTTCGCTCATCGTTTTAGAATGACAACCACAAAGAGAATTTAATTTGAGAAAAAATCAAAACTACTCTCGTTGGTTGCTTGATAAATGTTAAGTGTAGTAGTGAGTTATCTATAGTCGGGATGACTTTGTTCTCAGCGTGATTATTGTTCTTTTATTCTGCCTGAGACAGACTCTGTGTACTCTCCTTTTAAGGCTAAACCACCAACAATTAATGAAGCTACTTCTTTGTTAATTGTGAATCAAAACAGCACTTCACACTTAGTTATGCAAATTGGATGGATTATATATTAAGGAATTACGTTAATGAAATTCGTGTGTTGCTTTATTCTTGCTGGATTATTTTTTCGCATTTAAGGACACGAAGGACTTGTCTAAAATTTGAGGGCTATTGAATTTTATTGGCAACAAAGCTACGTGAACTTGACACTCCATTTAAGAGATCCGCGACATTCTTTCCCTTTAAAATTAACTGAATTTTACTACAAAATTGTATTCAGGTATCTTCCAGTATTTTGATTAAAAACTAATGCGTAAACTGAATGAGTTATGAGTTGCATGACCGCATAAGCAATTACGGCTAGTGATGAGTTACTTGAGAAATATAACTGTACAAACTCTAGATTACTACGTACTTATAATTATATACTCATCTGCTGTACTCATTCTTAATTTGAGCTAAATGTATAAAAATTAAGAACAACCACTCGACTATTGGAACACAAACGGATCATCAAGGACATAATCAAAAGATGGAAATGGATATCCTCTCTTATTAAAAGAAATATTGTTTTTCCCCGTTTCTTTTAACTCATTTTGAGTTTTGGTGATTAACTGAACAAGAACAATGCACGGTGTAATTGCAAAACTGCTACTCGAGTAAAATCCTTGACGGATTTGATTAAACTGTAAGACGAATTACTTCAGACAAAGTTCTCACACAGATTTTCATGCTGACGACTGTCGTTGCTGCCAACTGTGTATCGTGTATTTGTGTGCAGCTTTAAAAGACCTAGGACAAGGAGATAAGACAAAGATTGATTGTGTGAAGCTCTTCAGCAACTAACTATCTTCTTTCCTGTATACTTCCTCTTCTAAATTGTGTAACATAACAGTACAATGACAATTTACAATATAAGAAGTCACATTACCCATTAGCAAGCTATTATTGTGATATAATGTGCCTAAAACTTCCCATTGTGAACTTTTCAATGAGCAGTGAATGTCTGCTTTGTACTTTGTGAACACACTTTTCTCTTTCTTCACACTATTATAGAATCTTTTTGACTGGAAATACATCCTCCTTGCCTGTCGTGTTTCGTATACGAGAAATGCATGTCTTCTTCAGATCTTTTTCGCTAAGAACAAGACAGAAAATCTATGAGTATGCAGAAAAAGACCTTATATAACCAAATATGAAATTGATACGCTTTTTTGATTCTCATAAGGAAGGTATAATGTAACGTGATTTGTATTCTAATATATACTTTTAGGGTCACTTGCGTCATTCGAAATTTAGCATGTATAATTGTATAGTGAAAATGTTAAGGCACCTGAAAAATAGGAGTATTGTACTCTGTCATAGCCTCACATAACATGAACGGATCATTAGGATAGGAAAATACAAGCTGATGTCAACAGAAAATAAATGAGATTGGAATCAATAGAAATTCAAGCTTATTAAATTACTTGCTCAGGCTCTGGGTGATCGATTCAACTGGATCAAGCTTCGTATCTTCCTTTCGTCAAACAATACAGAACAGCAGAGTTCTAGTGATTCTCTGTATCGTAATTATATTGATATGATTGTACTCCCTATGCGTTCAACACGATTTCTGAATACTTTAGACGATAATATCTAACACAGTGAGACAGATTTCATTGCCTGTAGTTAAATTGATTGATTGCAAATCGATTCTTCTATTCGTGGTACTTATTGTACGGATTCATATATTAGTATAGAATAATCTTCGTATATCAAGTTCCTATAGGGGTGGATTAACTGATTACTCGATTTCCTTTCTTGGCTCATAGCTCAGCTATTGATGAAAGTTATGGCCAAGAAGATCATATCAGATGACTTGGTGAAGCCAGTTGAGAATGACTATCCATTGTCGTTACCAATTGGAGTTTCCTATCAATAATTTCTTTTCAACGGTCAAAGTTTGAAGTTACATTATGACACTCCTCACTCGCATGAAAATTCCTTCTAAGTAGTAATGATCAGGGATAATCATTTCAAGCCTTTTGGTATAGCAAACCGAGGCCTATCGCGTTTCCATCTTGTTCCAAATTCTACACGTCCTTTTGATACAATCCTTTCTTTTTCTCTGTGGTCATGTCCATTTTTGAAATCTTCAACAAAGAAGAAGGTGTGTGCAATTCAGCATTCACATTCCGTCAGGAAATGAATGCATTTCTTGTCAGAAACATTTTCCAATGCAAATGACGCGGATATACGGAAGGTATAATCCTATAATCCGATACATAGATTAATATTATTAATCACCTTTAAGCAAGGTGTTCGTTGGTGTACAATTATTTTTTTAGATAGAAAGTATCTTAAGCTTAAAATGGAAAGCCGTTGTAGATAGGCTGTAGCTTCATTAACATGTATGGACTCAGAATCAATTGGTCAGAGAACACAAGAACACAGAAATCTATTCATTTGAAAGAAATTCATTGAGAGTCTCTTGCAGTTCAACTGCGGACTTCGCAGTCACTCTAGAAAGACTAAAACAGACAATAATATATCTGTGTACATCATCGTGTGAGTTGACTTGGCCGACTTTTAAGTAGCGTACGTGAGGTATATGATCAAATATGAATCTATTAACAAGGTTTGTTCAAACTATTTAAGTAGATTTGATACACTTCATTTGCGCATAAACTTAAGGTGACGCTAGGAAAAGTGTGTCATTTTATAAGTTTAAACGTTGGTAATTTGTAACTGGCAAGAGTTCGTAGCAGATTTAAAACTTTCATTCTTGTAAGTGACAAAGTATTATGCTTTTGTTTGATCTGTGTTGATACTAACAAAAAGATTCACAACTTTACATGACACAAGGTATGCAATTAGTTCTGAAGGAAAGGATCTTAACCGTAATGATTGGTAGATTTCCATATAGATTCTTCTTTCCGTCGTCGTCCTGCCATGGATCATATATAAGATACTGTTGCTACTTACAAGTAGTCTGTGTGACTGACTTTCACATATCTCAATGTATTCATTCGCAAGTTCAAAAGCAGAATATTACACGCACAATAAACCCTCGTCTATGTCTTTTTAGTCAACAGTGTCAGCCATTTATTTCATACGATTAAGACTTTCAAGCTGGTTTATGTATCTGTTTCTATTCTCAGATTCTTGAAAGGGTTTTTTCTAAGAGCTCACTCTGACAGTCTGACTCAGGAAACATAATTTCACCTCCTCCGTGGTTGATTGAATTAAATTATCCTTGAGTGGTCGAAGAAAATATATATTTCATCATGAAACTACAAACTTAGCTTCTTTTCTGTAAATCCTTTCACTCTCATTTACTACTATCAACAATTACACATGCAGAAAGATAAATATAGAGATGGTGGCTGTTGAAAGACATTCAGACACATCTTTATTCCTGAACATACCGAGTCATCATGTTGCATATGTTGTTGCATCCCATAAGAGTGTGTATGTGTCTAGCAATAATCTCCAGACCTCCAAATAGAACTTCTGCCAGTGCAATATGTTTCTAGTTGGGTTTAAGATGATAGATGCATTAACGCGGATGGAGGTCTTACTTTTTATCTTAACTTCCCCTCCTGAAAGTGCTTAAACCCGTATACTCCATCGTGCAAGGAACAGTGCGTAATATTGACACAGCAGTCAAGCTATTTCGATGTGTTGGCTTTCCTTTGATCTAATGAGTGGCTTACTCAGCTAAATTATTTCCTTTTATGATGGAAAACAAGAAATGTAATGAGATGAGGGGTTCTTTTTTACATTGGAATATGATTGTTATGAAGTAAGAAGAACCTAGCACGTAGTATAATACATGTGTTTGTTTATTTTCAATCAACATTAACCAATTAGAATGTCCACAACAAATTTACAGGCAACAGGCTGACCAAATTTTTCATGGCATGTGGTTTTTCGTTTCTTATTCTTGAATGCTAAATCTGATATAGCATTGGAGTTTATTGTAATAAGCGAATTGATTTTTAATATTAAATTGTGTGGTTAACATATTGTAACGACGCGAAAACTTTTATGTCGCAATGAATTCCTTAATTCTCGTTCTTAGGAAGTGATCGAAAAATTCGTTTAAAAAACTACCCGTAGGTGCAAAGTAGGCACTTTGTGAGATTACCTCGGAGCATGGATAAATACATACATTGCATACTTTCTGTGTGTTTTTGTAAGAAAGTGAAGTGAACTTCTGTCTACTTTCATTTCAACTAGAAGTTGAATATGTCTGTCTGCCTGTCTGTGTGATGCTCAAGAGGATTTAAAAATGATTCTTGTGCAGCTGGAAAAACAAACAGATAACAAAAGTAGGCGATTGTAAAATCCTAATCGTGCTTCCATTGCTCATGAAGAGTACAGGGCTTGTCGTACAATAATAATGATGAAAGTCATCGTTTTCCAGGCTCATTTCCTAACTATGTGAACAGTTTCCTTCTATGAGCACGAGAGTTAATGCTTCTGTTGAAAGTTTAGTGAGGGTTATATTGTACATACCATAAAACATTAAAATTACTCTTCTGAAGTTTCTATATAGATTCTTATACTCGTATTTACACAGCATAAGATTAAATTTTAGTGAAAAATTTATTGTATTTTTGTGCCATTATTGCTCTGCGCAAGGAAGCAGTTGATGGTCTAGTATTAAGAGAAGTAACTACTATTTACTTTTACTTTCGTACTTACTGTTAGTCCATGCAATGGATATACATTACACGTCCCAGCTCACGTCACTCGCACATTCAGAGTGAACCAAACTAGGAAGTCACATAAAGCGGCTAACAAAAAGGTTGGACTAAAAACAAAGTCAATTAATCATCTTCCAATTACCTCATTAGATATAGGGGGCTTTCAGTTAGTTAGTGGCACAGGTAGAGCCAAAATTTGAGTTAAAACATGCATTTATCTTGAGAGCAATATGCTTTTAATTGAACGAAATTACATGTCCTTCTATTAGCTCTTGAATACAAACAAATTACTCCTCACAGATCTCTTTCCTTTGCTGTCGAAATAAATGCACACGACCACCGAGAATTCAAATTAAATATTTTTCATGGAAGGAAAATATATTTCTATTGTTCATAAGAGAATGACTAAGCTTGACAAATGACAAGTAGCTCTGGATGTGGAAACCACACCAAGAGCCTTATTTATTTTGGGCGAGGAGAACTTTTTGCTACAAGCAAACAAAATAACTTTGAGAAACTTGAAGGTTTGCCGTGGTGTGCTTGCGTTGAGACGTATTGAAATGATCACTAAAGTCTCATCATGTATTAATTGGATATTAGTGACGGTTTGCTGCTAACAATCTTTGCAGCAGGTAAATGCAAATTTGGAGACTTTTTACTCCCTGAAAATATTTTAACTGATAAGGACGTGAAAGCAAACTACCGTGACGAAATCCCTTCAGCACGAAGTTTAGTGATTTTACTTCATGTACGTATGCGTTATATAATAGTGTAAAACAGAAAGGTGTATACAGCTTTTGTTAAATATAATCTACATAATCTGATGTGAAGGGAGAGGATGGTGGTCATCATCACGATAATGAAATAGTTATGAATTTATGAATGTACATATTGCATATTATACTGAAGACAACTCTCAAAATCCACGCCCAGTATAATTTCCGTACCGAAAGACACATTGTTACAAAGTTAAATTAGTGAGGCTAATCCACATAGGTATATATATGGATGTTCATTAACATATAGGGAGAACTACAAGAGCTGAATTTGCATGAACAATTTACGAGTTCTTTATTTCAGTTGAAGCAATTCACATGTATACCGAGTAGTCTTAAGTAGACTAAAAAATTTAATCTTATCCGTGGTTAAAATTCAATTGTCCTATCAGGTAAATTTGCGTTGTTTCATTCGTTTCCTCCTGCTATAATGTCTTGAAAGTTTGAAATGTGTATGTGTGTGTGGGTGGTGGTTCTTTCAGGGTGACAATTAATGTCTTTAATAACAAGACATCAAATAATTTATTACGCCATTAATTTGTCCTTTTGATGTGACACTCATTACTTAGCTAATAGAAAATCAACGTGCATTTGTAAACCAACAATAATCACGTCGTCAATATGGTATATAATTTGTAGCTTTGCATAGACTCATGCGTGAAAGTATTAATTGGATGGGGAACAGAAATTACTATATAAAATATATTGGTAGATTAATATTGTTAATACTAATAGAAGACCATGGGTACAGATTTAATGGCAAAATGTATTGTAAATGAAAGCACTACAAATTATTAGCAATGTTTTTATCTAAAACTCTCATTTATGCTGGATAAAAACTGCTTGTATTGCTGAATACATGTTCAATTTTTAGTCACGATTTGTCAAAAACAGACCCTAATTTTTAACAATTGGCTATAAAATAGAGACAGGATTTGTAAAATGGACGTCGATTTGATGCGCCATACTTCTCAATTTTTTACTTAGTTTCGTACTTAGTTTTTTAATGATGAAATGCTTGTAAAAAGAGTAATTAAAAATTGAATATTGGAAGAGAAGCGGAAATTGGCATCTACAGTCACCATATAGGGCTAGCACAAGAGTTTGCAAATATTACGTGAGTATAAAATGTACTGAAACTCCATATTAAATGTCATCCTATAAAAATAAACCGGAACCACGGCTGAGGAGTGCAAAGTAATTGTCTCCCAATTTCTTTTAGGGCTGCAGTATGCATCCGTTAATTTCTCCGTAACTGTTACCTTTCCACCCTGGCTGGTATGCTTATTTTTATTGCTAACTGAAAATGTTGTAAGCAAGTTAACAATGGCATGAGATTAGAATTCAGCTTTTAGATTGATGTACATTTTAAAATTAATTATAATATGCACCTCGCCACTTGGTAGATTTAAATTCAAGAATTCAACTCGAATGTGAATTGCATTATTAATATTAAAGAGTAAAAACTATTTCTCACGCAGGATGAGACTCGATACGTTAACTTTTACGTTCTTCGAATTCATAATAATAGTAACAGGAATTAATCTCCAACAGATTTTATTATGAGTATTTTGATTTTAAAGTTGTGGGAAGGCGTCGTTATTTCTTCTTGCCTTTAAGATGTTCTCATGTACGTAAAAAATTAACTTGAATGCGGATGGCTTGCTGAGTGTCATCAGCCTCCCAATTTCCACGCTACGTGAACAATAACAAGTTAAATATGTCTCAAAGAATAGCAGCTTTGATTCTGTCAACTTTTGCACTTAGTACGAGATTTCCTGGCAGTTTTGCTTGCACACAGAGCTTCGTGCACACATTACAACTTATAAAATGTGTTTTTGCAGAGTAAACAGTGTTATCGTTCATCGTGTGATGCGCTTGATGATGAGTCACACTCACATTTATAATTTTATATGCAATGACTAACTGTCGAGCGTGGCCGAAGTTGTACTTACTGTGTGTGCTTTGTCCTTCGTTTGGAATCTCCATGTACAACAGTATAGGTAAATATTAGGACATATATTAGAAAAAACCATTTTGATGAGAAATATTTCAATGTCACAAGGACTGACAAAATAACCCACAGAAAATTGTGTAATTGGAGGAATTAGGAAAATTGGCTGGATCATAGCACGCTGAATTATTTAATTTAACAAAATTATTTACATGCAATCTAGAGGAAAAAACGAATTTAGCAAATAGATACGCATATGTGTGATTGAATACAAAATTCAACTCTGATGAAATTTTTGTTAGTCCGTCCGTAGTGAACACCAAAATATTATTGAGTAGAACAACCATGTTTCTCCGAGTCTCTGGATCAACGTGTCAATACGCACTTTTTTGATATTAACAATATCAACTAAACACAAAAATACACCTGAATGAAGTTGACATGACATGATAAATGTGACAGGTTCGTGGCTGTTATCCTGTAAGCATTGGAGGAAATTCGTTTCTGTATTTAAGGGAAAAAAATTTAAAAAGCGAACTAATGAAGGAGTGTTACCGTAATGGTTTATTTGTGTTTTATTAATTAGAGGAATATGCAAATCCGATATCACACAATCTGTTGTAAATGTGTGTGTCTGTGTTCAGTTAAGCATATCAAAGATGAAAGGAGTAATATTCTAATACACTATATACACTCCCCTGGAGTGCGTTTAGTGTATAGAGGCGAATCGGTAACATATTTATATTATACGACTGCAGTGCAGATGCTGGTTGTGCGAAGGCTCATATGACATTAAATTCTGTATTGCCTTGTAATTAGTTTATAGTCAACCAGTTATTTTAGGAGATTAGAAGGGCAGAGAGTATTTAGTTTATCTTATTAAAGAGACTCCATTCCACCCACACATGTGTTGGTTTACTTTTTTGTTTCAGTAAGTTTTCAATCTGACACTTTAATTATTAATTGAGAGACTTATTCGGTCAAGTGTTTGATTCATCTGTGTTCTCATTACGCATTTTGAATGCAGACTATCTTAAATTAAATGAGAAAACATAACCAAGAGAGTTACTGTAAGGAAACCCAGACACTCCCATATAGTGTCTTCAATAAGATAGGACGAGGTTGTCAGTACAAAGCTGCCTAAATGAGACTCAAATATTCTTGTCAAAGGGAGGAAATGCATCTACAACTCCACAACATTGGTGACACTGAGCAGACGCGAAAAAACTTGCGTAAAACTGAACTGAATTACTTCACAGCAGTCTTTTAACGATATTTACGACATAATTATTGTCAGCAAGAATCTACACATTCGTTAAGAATCACCCTCATGGTTGAACATATAAGAAAATACCATATTATTATTGCAGCTGAAGACAAAATATTCTAACCGTCCTAGGATGATCCATAAAAAGTATTCGGGAAGAAGGAAATTGAATGCAGTTGTGCGAATTATGTGAAATGCGAATATGAATGTAGTGTATAGTACTAACAAGAGAGCAGTAGCTTTATAGATTGTTAGTGGCAGCTTGTGGGAGAGGAATTTTGTTCTGCAGTCTCAAGAAGGATTGGGCTAAACTCCACTTCAAAACTTCACAACACAACTTCTTTACTGTGTATTATAGACGTCGGACTGATGCTGTTTGTAAATGAAGATCCACAGGAAATACTTCGGGTAGATACTTTTCTACTTTCAGTGTGAAAAAAACTCTCTCGAGTTTTTGTACACTGAACAGTTTCCTTAACTTGATTTGTATTCGGAGCAATCATCGCTATTATCATTTAAAATGAAGCATCTGAATCGCTTTATCTCCTAAGGAGAACCAGGAACTAACAAAGTATTTCGTTGTCACCTACTCATATCCTTTCATTGCAACACCTTCTATGATATAGCTTGTGTGAGATATATAGGAGAAAATAGATAAATGATTTCCTGCACGGTGCGAACTTCTGACACTTGAGTTGTTCTTCTGAAACGTTGTCTAAATATTTTCTTTAAGGGATGCTTCAGCACGGAAATGTTTTTCTTGAAGCTTCTCAAGTGAGTTTTTAGGAAAAGTGTGTGTGTGTTTAGATTACCTTTGGTCTCTTTGTCCTAATGTTGATCTGTATCACCGACTGAAACCCTGCGAATAACTTTCGTATTGATGGGCTACGTTATTACTTTGCACTGAAATAGATTTCAACCACATTTTTGATTGATTTTTCTTCAAGAGTGAATTCTTTAGAATATTCTACGCAGTAAAAACTATCTTTTATGTGGTGTATAGAGTTGTTTCTATCAATCGGTGAATTACAATGTCATTTTACATAAATGGCTCTGTTAATTTAAGCTGTGTCATAACTCGCATAGACTACAAAAAGTCGTTCATCTTTGTACACATATTATATAGTGCAGAGAAAGTCAGATGAGTTGTAAGAATGCACTTATTGTTAGATAGCATGATAAAACATCATCTATACAGAGAATTAACAGTGAATCTGAATAATAGCCAAACTAGTATGTATGTGATTCCTAATATATCAATTCAGGCGTCATTCGACTTCACTCCCTGCACTCAAATCCTTCATCTCATTTCCTTATTTAAAAGAGATGAAAACTATATAAGCTTAATAGGATAGTTCCTACGAGTTTCTCATGATTAGCCAAAGAACTCCCTTTGGTTGTAGTTCATTCTAAATTCTTTTTACTCGACCGATCCTGCAATTTACATCTTTGAATGAATGAACCTCTAAATCATGTTGTTATTACGAGGCCAATAATAATCCATCTCAATTTTAATATATTAAAATTGCAACACTGAGCAGTTTGCGATATTTGGTGGTGTTTACGACCATTTTCCCAAAGAACTATAAATATCGGCACTATCTTACATCTCACATAAGTGTGTTTAAAACACCGCACGGATATATAAAGATTTTGTAACATCATTACATGTATAAATATTTAAATATTACAAAACCCAGGCATTCATTGAATACCGTTTTACGACGACGGAATAAATGGCAAGACAATAAAATAAAGGACGAAATTAATTGCATACATGAAAGACGAAAACAAATACCAACGATTTTCTGTTCTAGCCCTGAGCAGAGTTATCTTACGTATTCTACAGAGAGTGCAATGAAGAATTTTGAATTGGGCTTGTTCACATAGTTCAATGGCAGTAAAAGAACTTACTGTTTACTATAAATGTACAAACGTAAAGTTATTTGAAGTTTTCCTGTAGTTTAGATGTATATATTCTTGTCAATAACAAAACAGATTATTTGATGAACTATGTATCGTCATAAGATATATGCAATATTTGCAAGGATAACCCTTTTCATTTGAAATCTCTCATAAAATCTTTTGAATTCACCATACTCGCCCGTTCCTTCTTGTATTCAATAGCTAACTTAAACTTGCTTATTGCTTTGCAAACCTCAGTCGGCCGTGATAAAAAGGGGAGCTGGAAGTTTGATGTAATTTCTAGTGGTACATCTTTTAATACGAAAATAACAACTGTCAGATCTATATTTCTTTGCTGATTCCTGACCACGAAAAAATAGACTATAACACGATTTTTGATGATAAAGCACTATTTTAGGTGTTAGTTCCAAAGAGAACCCTCTCTGGAAATTCACTCCAGCATCAGAAAAGCATGCAAACCATTGTGATGTCCTTTATATTCCACTTCCATAACATCAATAGTCGGCATTCAGCGAGAAGCTGACAAAGCGCTGCTGATCATAATAGAACTGCTCATCGTACCTTCCGTTGGAAGTTCAACCAGAAAAGGTTTTAGTTCTGCGTGAGTAAAATGTATAAAAGCTCAGGATGTGGTTTCGAAAGAGAATTTTTGCAAAGAGAATATTGCAAAACACTCAAACCCCTCTCTCTCTCTATACTCTAGCTCATCATCCATCGCACAAAATCGAGCAGCATGCAGTGTTTAATGTATTTAGCTATACATCTGCTTACAATACAAAGTTTTGCTACTATTTCTCTCAAAGGGTAGGCTATGGCTGTAGTCTGCACTCTCATCTTCTAGAGCACGATTGCACAATACACTTTCAACAAAACCTTCCTAAATAATGTAGAGACTGCAGCTGAATGCGGGTGAAAAAACACGGAGAAAAGAGTGAAACACATCGAAACCATGTCCTCCAGTTTAATTCCTGACCAATGGATAATGGAACATACGTGTTTGCTAACTTAATATTTCACCGTGAACTGGCTAGCATTAACATTTCAAACGTGTGCATAGCGACTCCTTAAGCCGGCATGTAAAATACTTCAAGGGATCCTTGTTCCTTAGTGTTTGTTATATGCTTCCTTTTATATATTATAACTGTATACTGTACTAGGGGGTACTTCCGAATATGATGTAAAATCTGAGGACATTTTTGGCTCTCGTTTATACAAAACTCTTACAAACTCAAGACATATTTTATCTTGAAATAGGGGGAACGGAATATAGCAGCAGATCGAGTTCCCATTAAATTCTGAAGGTTTCTCCGTTTATGCACTTCATATCTTACATAACCACCTTCCTATAAACCCGCATTGGGATCTCTCCGTAAAAGTTTACTACATTATAAACTTTATGGGGTGAAATTATAAGTCGGCTTGATCTATCGATTTGTGTTTCGCACACAAGTCACATGTGCCTTATTTGAAAAAACAAGTTAAAATTCAAGTTGTTTGGAAGCAAAAGAGTTAAGCTTATCATACATACCATAAACTTACCATAAATAAATCATCACCTGAGTTTTGTCAGTATTATTATCAATGTAAGTAATTTCAAAATGTCATATACTTACTAATCGCTCGTTTCGACAATCAATCTATAGATTCTACTGCTCATACTTCTATATATGCTCTGTAAGGCATATTATATATTTTCCGAATCATGCGACATGCAGTTCGAAAGTTAGAATGGAATTGAGTATCTTGCATGACTAAATATATATTTTCCCACTTGTCACGGCTAGCGACTTTATGATATAAGATGTGAGGGAATATAATATCAACCATGTAGAGGAGGAAAAGAAACGAAACAATAAAAGCAGCCTCTTGTAGACTTTTTGAAACATAACTAAGCAAAAACTCAGAGAGCGTCTGGAGTAAAGCGAAAGTAGAAACGTGTCACCCGTACTTCACAAGAAATCGGCACGACCCAAATGCACTTAATTCTGAAAACATTTATTTGTCATGTTTAGAAAATTAGAACCATGAAGACTATATTTCTACGCTGGGATTTCTATTATTACGATTATTATTATTATTATTAATGAACCGGGCTTAAGTATACACTTCGGGCTATACTGGAGGCTCTAACTGCTAAATGTGTTCTAGAACGAACTGATGTTTCTATAATAGAACCCGCAAACCACAAGATGAACGGGTTTCGTCGGAATTACATTACTTTCAGTTTCAGGCAGGACTTTATTAGCTGTTTAATGTTGGCAGCAGTGGTAAAATCCAACTGTGTGTTTTGGCAATAGCTATATATATGAAAGACATAAGCAATAACCATTTCAGAAGATTCCATTAAATGTTAGGAGAGAGTCAATAAGATTGTTAAATGGTAAATGTGATTTCAATGTGACAACTTTAGGAAGAACTCTAACCTCATAAGAACCGCAACGTGCATTTCCAATTTCCAGTCCCCCTTTGAGTTGCTAAATAAAAGTTTTAATAATTTTGTTGCACATTGAACATTGGCAAAACTTCAGACTCTTCTCCGTTTATCGATAAAACCACACGAATGTTGAATTGCACGAAACCCTCAAAACACATAAAATTCAATGCATTGCAACTCTCACTCACTCACACACACACACGTCACCTCTGCAAAACTGCGAATTGCGACTTGAGCTTTGCATTCGCGAATTACTGTGTTAATACTAAATGTACGAGTCCGTAATGTCGACTATTTTATATGAATAGTTTTGATGTATGTTGAGTAACGTGTGTTCTGTCCTAACCTCTAAAAATTATCAGCAAGGTTTCGTTCTAGCTACCAAATAAATGTGGCAGAGTCGAAACCAGTGTGCTATTAGAGTATCCAGGATGGAGAGAAACTATCCGGTGAAAGTTTAACACAGGACGACGGGGAGAGTGAAACAGGGAAAACCCGTGAATGACTAGTTTGGTGAATCAATGAGAAGAAGGAATGAGCCTAGGCACTCCTCACAGGAAGAACCTGCATTGCACACTGTGGAAGTGTGACTCTCCCGGTGGGTAAAAGTAGGTCTGGTTTTTATCCGAGAATCTTAGGCACACAGGGAAAGGTAGCAGTCTTAGTGAGAAGGAGCAAGAGAGACTCAACTTCGGAGGTATTGAACCATATCATATAAACAGATATACATAAAGCCAAAGGAGGAATAATCGTCGTAGCAATATGGTTTGTATTTAGTAGCAGAAACTGCAAATTATGCAGCCCTGGCCTGACTGCAATAAAACAAATATACATATACACACTAGTATTCACGACAGAGACATAATATGTATGTCATGTGTCGGTTTCTATATATACTGTATTGTATGGTATCATGAGTAGGAAGCAATTCTCTAGAGTTTCAACTGGATTAAGGAAGTGATCCGAAAATCCGAATGAAATTTGGTCGTCACTGACCTGCGTGCTCGGGATTCATGAAAATCCTCGAGTGTCTACTACTACCGCTTTGTACTTTATATATAGGTTGTATTTATATGGCTGATCGTGTGAGACTCTGAGCAACTTGGAAGTAATAAAAGCACCAGGCTTAAGCTATCACTATTATCATCACCATTGGTGGACCGACATTGCACTGCTGAGACATGGCTGAGACTGTAGACTAAACTTTTCTTCTGAAAATATAATCCCGATATCCTTCCTTCCCCCAACTTCCCAGCGTCTTTCTAACTTCCTCTTTCACTTCCCGTTTCTCGGATTTTTTCACAAAATCTAATTACATCTTGATAACTATTGCTACCAGTGGATTCGTATTCACTGCTGAGAGAGACCTTTTGGATTAGATTAGATATAGTTTAACAACATGATACTCGCATTGTGCATTATTGACAAAGCATAATCAAGTAGACTGCGTGAGTTTTTACGCGACAGCTCGTACAAAGTTTTATTTCTTCACACTGGAAGCAGTCTTGCAGATAAAAGAAATAGTAATCTTTGTTTCCTCGTATTGAGTAAAAGTACCTTCGAGGGCAAACAGAAATTTGAAGTCCGTCGATATTCTGTATACAATATTTTGTGTCCGTATCGTATCAGTATGAAAGAAACTAATTGAGAAGTCTCATCCATTCGAAGTCCTTGTAAACTCCGAAGGAAAGAGTAATTATGGATGTCTTGTAATGTGCAAGTCCAGTAAAGTTGGGGAATGAAGATGTCAAGTATAACTTAAGTAATGAAACCTAATGAGAAGCAACCATTCGAAGCTAATGTAATCTGGCCACTGGAACAAAGTAAAGATATATATTTTGTGTACAGTTCTGCCTTTTCAATGTCGACTTGGTGAGATAATACCAAGTTCATCATTGCTTCCTGAGTCGTGTGGCTGTTTCTCTACTTCCACATTTATCTATTCATTCACTGGCACCATGAACCTCTCTCTACGATAATAATGAAACAACTAAGCTCAAGCGACAATCTCCTCATCTGAACTTCATCCCTTTTTGGCCTCTGACTCTCCTCTTCTATCTTTACATTCACCTTCTCTCTGAATGTATTCGTATGCAGAGGACTATCAAGATTTATTGAGCTATCGACTACAGTCATCCTCATCGTCTACACATATACACACACATACTTATTCCCTTGGTCATCTTGTCTGTTTCACTTCAATTCAATGTCCAGAAACCAGCTGGAAGTCTCTGTCTTTGATACTGAATCTTTTACCACAGCTTCTCTTTTATCTCTCATCCTTTACCATTCCATTCTGCTTCAACGTATAAGGTAAAAATTTATCTCACTGAACTTCACTGAAGGCACGCTACTTCTGTGTGTGACAACTTATCAGCCATTATGTAGAAATGCTCTTCTTGTCCAACAGTTCAACCCTTCTTTTTGATACGCACCGTATTAAGCCGTCAATCTGGAATAGATGTCTTACTTTACTAACTCCATATACTTTACCTCAACAATCCTGCGTTGATATGTAACGTAACCTTTCTAACTAAAACCCATCTTCACTTCCAAATACCCATTCTCATAATGACACACATTTCTCAATCTATAGTGCATGTAATGTCAATTATATTTACCACGACAGCTAAAAGCTTTTTTCACCAAGAGTCTGGTGACCATTTAAGCCGATGAAGTTTAAAGTTTAGTTTTCAGATGATGTAACGAAATGCATGAACCACTAGCAGATAAATAAAAATGTTCCGGAAAGATTCTATGTACCTTGATGCTGATGATGACGATGATCAGATACCTATAAAAAAGTGAACGTTACTCGCTTTATCGAGAGTTAAAACTTTCAAACAAAGCACGTATTTTTTATATGGAATAATATCCAATCTTATGTACTAACATATATATTAATCACGAGTTCTTTAATCAAGTTGGAAAATTCAAAGTCAAGTTTTGTGTCTCATTATTGCTTCATGAGCACTAGAAACTCCTCAATCTGAGTGAAGCGGACTTGAAGTTTATTGCTTTATGCAAATGAAATGCAATCTCTTGAGTTGATTAGATTATGAGGTTGTTGCACAATTCTTTTTCTTATTATGAAACGTGCAATAGCAGACTCCAATCCGCGTGTTGTTTAAAGATACATGTTATTCTATAGTTTTAATCATTCAGAAAATGTGCTTGTATAGTTTACTTACCAGTTTTTAAAGCTTGTGTTGTTCAATGCTGAAGATGTAAAAAGTGACTTAATTTTTGATCAGCCCGTCATGCACCAGAATTCTCCAATGGTATTTCATGACGACCCACTCAGCAACGATAAGTCTTTCGCACTGGGGAACAAACACGACTTTTATCAAAATGATTCATTCATATTTTCAGTCAATTGTATTACCAAATGCTAAATTTCTCACAAATTGACTGCGCACTTCGAAGAAGTAAGCACAGTTGAAAAAAAAATGATTACTTATGTATTGTATTATGCATGTAGTTGATATGCTAAAAATTAATCCGAGCTTTAAAAAGTAGTCTAAGGACACAGATCTCAAAATTAGTAGAAAAAATGTGGATTGTGTCACCTATACAGTCATCTATATATTAGTGTGTGTGAGATAGTTGCACACAAGAAGATATTATATAGTTTTGCTACGCGTACGAAATATGTTGAGACAAGGAATATTTTAGATTGTCTTCATAAACTTTGAAGATCTTTCTTGTGTTTCGAGTTTGAGTAAAGTTAATAATATAGGGTTTTACGTGAGAAGCAGAAGAATATATTAATCATCAGAGATGCCGATTTGAAGGATGAATATCAAAAACTATATCTATCTACGCTCAACGGCCAAATTCTTGCTCTTCTACAATAGAATACAATGCAGTGTTTCACAGAACAAAATTTCCTATGCTATCCAGTCTGCTGAGTACAATTCTGCAGGCTGACGATTCGCGACCTCTTAATGCTACCGAGTTTTTCTTTTAACACTAAGCAGTCCGCTGGAATAATTCTAGCGGACTGCCTCTTCCACTCCCCGCGATCCCTAATTCCCTACGTTAAGCAGTCTGCAGAAATAATTCCAGCAGACTGCCATATCCACTCCTCACGATCCCTACGCTAAGCAGTCTGCTGAAATAGTTCCAGCGGACTGATGATTCTCACTTCTGCCCAGTCTGCTAGAAAAATTCCTTTAAAAAAACAAGGATTTACTTTCTTCAAACAATATTCAATTGTACAGAGTTTAAGTTTGTCAAACGTCAACACAAAAACTACCAAACGCAATGAAAATGAACAGGAAAACAAAACTAAAGAATAACAGATTCCATCTCGAAATTGTAATTCGCTGAGCGCTTTCTTCGTCAGGACTATCGTCATAGTCAGCGTAAAATAATTCCTCTCCAGGCCATGTCTACAATACAAACAGTATTTTAAAATAATATCTTTAAAACCACAATGGGGTTAAGGGAATTATCGAAATGTTACGGCAGATTACCAAGTTCGTGAGCTTCTTCAGTCGAGGATTATTTACCTCCTCCAGGAACTCCAACACAGGGCACTCCAAATTGACCGATACTGATTCCAGGCTTGGGTTCTGTGACATGATCTTCATCACGAAGGGCTTCGTCACCTTAACTGCCGCGATGTACTCGAAGTGCCGAAGGAACTGGAGCCGCAGGCACGAGAGTAGCCCGTCGGGAGTCACTGAAGGACAAAACTGTATACTCAACTCCTTCAAACCTACAACGAACAATGTAAAAGATAAAAACGAGATTTTTAGCTTATATAGGGTGAACCAAAAGTAGTTTACCGAGGAAGCCTACAGTCACCATGTTAAATTTTGAAATTGCCATGGAAAAGTAAACTACTTTTGGTTCGCCCTGTATTTAAGATTCACAAAACATGGAGAAACTGTCTAACTAAAATTAATAAACTACCTTTCAGATTTCGAATCGAGTCAGTCCCATCCTCCAAATTGCCAGCTATTCCAGCGTCAGTCAATTGTAAACAACCGCTGACTTCCAATTCTTCCAGTGACGTCATTTCTCTCACGATGAACTGCATGATGTCGTCGTCTACAGCATCCGGGCATCGGCGAATACTAAGACGCTTCAGATTCCGGAATCGTCGCAAGAGTTCCAACTTGGACGTCAACTCATGATCAAGGTAAGCATCGTAAAGGCCTGAGGAGGCGTGCTTGTATCTCCAGAACCCGCAATCTGTTGTGCCGTAGCCGATGCCTTCGAGGCTCAGGCGTTCCAGTTGATTCGGAGGAAGAGACTGCAAAAAATACGCACCATTTCCATAATCTGCCCAATCGTAGAAGGGTCTGCTATTAAGTCGCACGATTTTAAAATCCTTGAGACGGGTCATTCCTCCCAGAAAACCCCAATCGACTGTTTTTTCTCTTCCTCCTAGAGACTCAACGAACTGATGCGTACTCAAGTGAAGTTTTCGCAGATTAGCAGATCGTAGTATAATCACATCCAAGAGACTTGCTGTGAGTTCCCAATCAACCAAAACGTCAAGTTCCTCCAACATCTGATGATTAGCCAGAAAATCCCCCAATTCGTCTTGATCTGACTCGTACACAATTGTAGTAAAAGAACGAAGACATGGGAACGTCAGTGCACGTATTCCAGTAATGCCATTATACTCCTCCTCCCAGGCTTCGCAGATTCCACAGGAAGGTAGGGAAAGTTCCTTCAATGTATCTCGATTGTGCTTGAGATTTTCTGCAATTATCGATTTGATGGCCCATGTCGGCAATCCCTCAAAATCACAAGAAAGGACCATGCAGAAACTTTCGAGTTGCTCAAAAATCGTAACCAAAAATTGGAACTTATCCGCCAAGCTCTGATTGACGTCTGTGTCGAGAACGGGTATTGAAGGAAATACAGATTCGTACAATTTCCTGTTGGAGACGCAACAATTGTTCTTGTCGGTGATATCGAGACGCTTCAAAGTCTTTAAGTTCTCTCTGACAGCACCACACTCAAACACGCTCCTCAGCTTCAAACTGAACAATATGATTTCAATCTGGAGGTGTTTTATGTTCCAAGTTGATCTGAGTACGTCTCGGATAAACCAAACAATTGACTCGAACGCATTCTTATCAACAGAATCGGTGATAGAAAGTGATACGAATTCAACATCTCCCAAAATACGGCTGATGTGCTTCAGTAGATTGTCGTCAGTCCAGAAAGAGAAATCGATTTTAATTCCACGCCAAATCCTATCCGAGTTTAGAAGGAAGCTGAGCTCGCTAACGGGAGAGTTTTCTTTCGTGACAACAAGAACCTCAGCGTCCTTGAAACGCTTGCAAGTTTCAATCATTTCAAAGAAGGTCTGGGAGACTTGACGAGCAGCTTTCATGTCCTCGAAACTGAAGCAAGATATTATCTGTTTGGAAACCTAATCGGCAAAGCATCAGATATATCTCAGTTCAAGGGAAACTTTTCAAGTAAAACGTTTCAAAGGATAAAGGAAATGTTTCGTGTGTAGTTGGCAACTTACGACGCTGTTTAAGAAAACTGCCTTAATCTGTTCCTCCGATGCGTACACCTTCGCCCCTTCCTCCGATACAACTGCTTCTCCTTCAATTGTTGACGTAGTGGAGTCGGCGGTGTGGGCGACTACGTCTTCGTTGATCCCAAACCCACCCACGACTGACTTTGACGGCAACGTCGTCCCATCATGGTCTTTCTCCATCTTGGACTCTGATGTCAGCAACGGAAGTTAATAAAAGTAATTAGGGCTTCACAATGAGATATTTATTTGGCGTGCGTACCACGTGTTGATTCAGGATTTATAAACGGTGTTGTAGACCTGTTTATAAACCCTGGTGTTGATTCTAGAGAGGCGTGAGGTGGGATTTTGAGTTACGCGGTTGAATGGTTGACACCAATCAACCAATCGACCATGGTGTTGCCTTTCTCGTTTCATGAAAGACTATCGTGAGACCATAGACATATACAACAATATACATAATATTATTATTACATAATAACTAGACAACAAAGTACTGTCCAGGGATGCTAATCCAGGCTGTAGCGGAGGTGGCGCGCAGTGGCCCCTCTAAAATTGTATACCCCTCAAATAGTACCAACATTCCCGTGAGATGACATGGGATAAGTTGGACAATTTCAGAAACTTGTATCACTCCATCATCACCCTCTTTTATGATGCGCAGGGGGCAGAGGAAAGTTTGTCTCACGTTTCCCCCTTTAGAGGTAGTCCACCGTGGTCGTATAAATACTATAAATATTAAATATTAAACAATATAATGAATTATATTGGTTTATAGCATCGATGGAGTCGATAATTACTATTATTATAGTTTGAAAATTTTGAAATCGAAAATATTTGTATTTTAGTGTTTCTTATTGACGCCAGACAGGTATGACACACATACAACACAACCATTCACATAAAGGGATTACCACCCCTTAACGAGCAAAGCGAGCTTCTCAGTCTAAGCAAGCAAAATATTATTCTGAATGTATGTAATGACTTATAGCTCCAGTACAACCGACGACTTAATTAGTGACAGCTATCATAGTCAGGAGCCAGCACAAAAAATAGTGTTGGAGTTGGTAAAACCACATTAGGGGAAAAGCAGTTCCAAATCCAACCTAATGACAAACCAGCCTTTGTGGTTTGCAAAGAAGTTCTTAACAGTTTTTGTAACACGATCTTTTTATCTTTGTGGCTGGTGATTATTCAGTGTACATTGAGATAATAATTTCTAATATGATCCTGCTGCATTCTGGCTATAAGAGGGCACATGTGCATTCGAATATCATTGACCACAATTAAATAAGTCAAAAGGGTCCGTAGGCCAAAAGATCTTGTCTGGGGTTGCACCCGATTGCATTATAAGTAATTTGAGTGAACATATTATGAGCATTATGTGATAGCTTTGATACACAAATGTATATACGTACGTATATATTTCTGCATATTTCAGCATTATTAGTTGAGATTTTCAGACAATGACTTGCATGTATATATATGTGATTCATAAATTCATAATTATACACTCGTAATTCACGAAACAGCTCATACGAATACACACAGTTTCAGTTAATTTAATAATCTAGTATATCAAAGTAGTTCTCCATAAAGTAATGTAAAGTTACAGGGTTCTTAATTAGTTGAGAAAGGTTGGTCAATGTAAATTTGAATGAAGGTAGAATACCAAAAAAAGAATCAGTGTAGAGTTCTGCTGTCTTTGTTCTGATTAAGATGTTATCAAGGAAAATGTTGTTTCTTAGATGACTATGATGTTTATTGTGATGCAATGAGTTTCCATATCAGTTTTTTCTTGTACGGAAGAAGAGGTAAATGACAGATTGGAAATTAGATAAGAGATGAAGATGATGCATGCTACACTGGTGAGTCAACCGGAGCCACTCATAATTTCATATACACGAGGACTACTACATATTACATAGTAAAGACGAGACAGTTAATAATTCGATGGGTGGTGGTGAGTAAAATACTAAAGGTACATATTGTAGTCGTCGTCGAAGAAAAAGAAGATATAAGGTAGACAGCAGACGATTGAAAACAACAGTAGATAGAGAATGAGACACACAGACTTACATTATAATTTTCCCATTATCGTCAATTCTTCGGAGAGAGACGTGAATGAGGGTGGGAACTTCGGTGGATGAATTTTGGACTGCGATAAGAAAAAGATGACCACTCGAAAATGTTGAGCATGCGATGGGATGAGGAAGAGCGTCGTCGTTTGTAAAAAGCTATGCACAACTACTCGTGAATCTTTTTAATCTCAGCAGGTTTTTTCCTCTTCTCATTCTTGCATAATAGACAATAATTACATAACATCATACTTCATGAGTACTTAGATAGGAAGATATGCCTTTTGGACAATCGAGAGAGACACACATACACATACAAAGTCACTGCCAGTTCAATCTCCTTACGGAAAGATGCGACGAGTGTTTAAGAGATATTATAATATGGAACATGAAGTTTCCTTATACACAGATAGTTTGGTGCTGCACACTTGTTCAGGATTATTTGTTGCTTCACACACCCTCGTAAATGTCTCAAGAGCCAACAAATGAAAGTGGATTCTGTGCGTAGAATGCGTAGCCTAATTGACAAATTAATTGGCAACTTAAGTCTAAAAGTCTCAACTGTACACAGTGTAATAATAAAGAACGGGGAAAGACACACCAGGAAAATCTTCTCGATTGCGACTTGCTCTTCTCCTGATTAATGCAAGTTGAATGAGAAATTGAGACTTCCGTCTATCCCTTCTTGTGTCGTTTTTAACTTTTTACCTTCAGCTGAATTACGTGTAGAGTTTTTGTTTTTTGCAATTCCTAGACTTTTTCGTCATCTTCTACTTTTTCGTCCCAGTTCCACACAGAACTAACGTAGAAAGTCAAAAATATTGAAGCTGCACGCATAGAGCAGTAGTAGTAGTGAAGAGACTCGAGATGAACTAGAGTCCTACTAACAATTTAATTCATGCAAAATCTATAAGTTGTTGTTATAGATAGATTCGATGTGTGGGGGTTGAGTCGAAATGATGCCAATGCCAAGAATTCCGGATTCCAGTGCAAAGGTTCTTAAACTCGGAGATAAACACAGAGAGAAACACTCGAGATGTTGTTGTTTACAAAGAAAAAGACGATTCATAATCATTTGCAACCTTATCAGGCTCTCTGTACCATGTAATAGGCTGGTTGTACTTTTTTATCTCGGAACTGATTGCAAATATGTAACGCACTGTGTGTGTATCATATACTTATCAAAGTTCACAGAGCATAATAATAATGATATTGGTCTGAGTTTGAAACAGAGTTTGTCTCACTTTGAGCTTCTATATTTCCTCGTGGTTATCGAGTCGTGGTTTGTGTTTATATGTTTGTATAGCACTTTACACTAGCTTACTTAAGTATCATCATCCACTTGGCATTGGCTCAGAAGAACACACTGTATATATGATCTCCAATCACTTCAAATTAAACCAATAATATCATTTCGTATGGATTTCATTTCCGTGTAATTCAGGAAGTTTCCGGTGTGTTTAATGGGAGTATATATATGTTCGATCCGAAGACTGTGGAATCCAATGATGATGGCACGTGCTGACACCCACTCCAGTTGTGTATAGTTTCCTCTTGTAAGGACAACTGAGAACTGATCTCTCAGCTCGTCTGCAGTGATCTCTTCACTGCCAGCAACATATTACACACAGACAGTGTGTGTGTGGATCTCAACCCTTTTAGTTATCGCCCCATGAGAGTGTTGTGTTGTGTAAAGCTGTCTCACACTGTTCAACTTGGTGCATTTCATCTTCCCGATGCAGCTCAGCAACCCCTTATAACTCTTTACTACACGATATGTTGCTGTTGCTGCTACTACTACTTCAGACCACAACTATTTCTGACTCTACACAAAACTTCATACATACACAATACATTTTAGCGTTAGACAGATGCAACCAACTTGAAGAGGAGCTCTGCGAAGATGAAGTTTATTCGGAGAAGTTGTTGGAAGTGGCAGAATACATTTCTGATATTTCAGAAGCACAATAAGATGTAATGGTGCGATGGAAGACGCACTTGAATGCGTGTATGCATATATGATCAAAATCTCGTGTGTAGAAAAGAGTTGACTTGCTTGCTTCATATTTTCATCCTCCTTTTGAGCGAGTTCACAACTAAATCTTAAAGTCAGTTAGTCTTGTGTTGGTACAAAAGTTTTTTACTCATAAATTCAGAAGTACACAAAGACGAGACGAAGTAATCCAGCTACTTTTCTGTAAATGCTGGCCATTACATTTGATTGAATTCCATTCCTTGTAAAACTAACCAGAAGAATCTTTTTAATAATGGTTGGTTACGCACACTTGAAATGTGGGATTAAATGAAGATAGCTTTCATGGGATTTCTCGAGTGGAATGCAAATTCTGTCAAATTGAAGGATAGAAAGGGTTTTGATGGTTAGAGAATAAGACTCTCGTGGAATGTTGAGATTTACGCATTCTTGCAAACCTTGACTGATTAGATGATAGCGGAGTGCGTTCATAAGAGAAATGGACTTGTTACGTTGAAGAGGTCAGAGTCATAATGTTCTGGTGTTACTGGGAGTGTTTCGATGCAGGAAGTTCAATCAACGTAAGAGAACAAGTTTCTCTGTTTCTTTCTTTACGGATGATCTTGATGATCTCCTCATTCTTTCCGTCGAAGCATCGAGAGAAAGTCTTGCGATTTCTTTAGCTGAATTCAACAGCACCCTAGGGATTTTTGTTGATAGATAAGTCGCAAGGAGAATAGAAGGCGCATCATACTCTGCAAAGAGGAATGAAAAAGCCGTTTCTACGAGTTTTGCTTTCGTAAAGAAAACAGAAAGAGGAAACTGGTGTGGCTAGATTTCATAAATTTTATGCCCATCAGATCCAGCAAATTCCAAGCACTCATAACTACTCACATAAACTACAGCTTTATGAGATAAAATGCAGTTATGCTGGAGTATTTTGGATTCCTAGGTCGAAAAGTCTGAGGGATTGTAAAACTGAAGAAATATATGAAAGCGCAGTACACGAATTGCATTCGTTTGTTATTGCACCTAAAGCTTAAAGCTTTTAAGGTTTTATTTTTCTTTTTAGTTGGATCGGAACTTCCTCTTAAGTGTTGTTTTAGCTGAACAATCCCTCTATACAAGCATAGGTCTGTTATACGAATTGCACAAGAGAGAAATCTAAATTAAGAGATTACTTGAGTGAATGAAATTGGGGTGCTCAAAACTACACGTAATCTTGTCAGTCATATGGGCTTTTCCATTAAATGCACAAACAAAGAGATAAATAACTTTCTGTTTTATTTGCATAAATAAATACACATCAAGGTTACAAGTACTGTTATCGCATAGCAAGATGAGTCGCTAGTCGAATGGTAAGTGTCTTTTGAAGTTCATAATTGCATAAGATCTAGCAGTACTTGGATGCCACAGGTGGACTTGATAATTAGCGACAGAAGTGCTGAGGTGGCCTTAAGAAATTAGCAAAGACCAATTGCTTCAATATTTGATGATCTGCCGCATGCTTAACATGTGTCAATATTTGTTAGCACATCTCTCTCACTCGTAAAGTTCTCTCATTGTAGACGAGCCAAAGCAGAATTAATCGTTTCCATCTTCCTATGTTTGGACGGTAAAGAAAGAAATGCTAAGCTTAAACTTCGAAATCAATGAGGAGACAAGTTGAAAAGCGGAATTAGTACAAATGATCCTCTCTAGTCATTAGAACCGCGTGTGAAGGTGGATGCCAAAACAAGCTTTTCGTACTATTATCAGTCTCTAAACCAATTCACCTTCACTACTTCACCGCATCGTTTGATTCGATTCACACAGGACAAACAAATGTAAACAATAATGTCGCGAGTTTTCATCCATTAAATGCAACTTAGAATATCTCACGACAGAGAGACACATTCCAACCTTGTTTTTTTGTAAAGAAATGAAGTTTAATGCTCCTGTCCTTGCAAGAGGAATTATTGTCTACTGCTCTAGAATCCTCGCAAATGGTTAATGACTTTGATTTCTTCCCACAAACGTGGATGTTATTGGATATTGGAATTTTCTTAAACGGATGAATAGAATGGAGCAAATGAGCAATGAATGGATCATAGGTTTATTTCTTAACTTGCAAAAGTACATACAACATTCTTGTGTACACTGCGTTGGCTGGGTTGAATCCAGAATTTGCGTATCTTTGTATTCTGAAGTTGCAACTCTACTCCTACTCTTCGTAAACCTTACGCCCTCAAAATTCTCGAGAAGTTTAGTTTAGATCTCTGGAACTTTGTTGTAAAGCAATGCTTAAATGTTTTCTGGGAAGAGCCATCAGTAAGTGAGCAAATAGAATATCGTGAAAGATAAAAAAGTAAACACGATATGGTTTACAGCCTTCATCGTCGGGCTTGCAAAAGTTTCAATGTGTATCTAGAAAGTTTAAAGCAATGTCAGGATGAATTTGAAACTTACTTTTTGTTAAATAATACACGGTGGTAGGACTATAATATAAAAAATGGTATAGTATAAAAGTTGTAACATAGTTTATTGCTGAGTTGGATATCAGTTTGCCCCGTCAATTGCTTCCGTTTTTATAAGGGCTTTTACTCCTCATAATAAACGGAAGGAACGGACGACAGAGTTGAGGTTGAGCCGCAAAAGAGTAAAAGACATAGGAAGAAGGAAGAATGAAATGAGGCAATAAATGTGAACAAAATTTGGAAAGAAATCCCTATGCAAGTTAAGCCCTCACATGCAATGCATGATTATTACAGCTTCCTTGAACTTTCAAGTGTTGCCTTGATCTCAACAAGAGTTTGATTCATTCTATTATTTCTGCCATCCTTCGGTTACCTATTGTCAACTCGTGCACAAGCTCACCTCAACTCAAATGCACACATACTAATCTGACTCCAATTTCCAATCAATTCGATTATGTGATAGCAAGGGGTAACATAATAATAATAATCTGCCATGCGAGTCACAAAGACTGACTAATTCATTGTTTGCTACTCAAGGTATAATGAATGGATAAGCGACAGTTTGGATTTAATTGTAATTATTATTATGTGGCCATGTAAGTAACGTCACTGCATGTACAATCAGCAGCAGGACCACATAGTAATGGTTGAATGTTAACTTGCGTTCAGATGTGATCAGATATCTTGTATGTATTCGTATTTATATTACATGATAAAGGACAAGCAACTAGAACAGAAGATCACTTCAACCTAAAGGTTATGTTGTGGTAAATGATATAATCATCTCATTGTTAACTTGTACGATGAATCGTAATTAAATATATATCCCGCATTGCTACATCTCAAGACACGTCGTGTTCCACATTTAAATTATTTAATTAATGATTGGCAAATGAATATCAATTTGATTGGATGAATTCTGCACAAATAGTTCTGACGTTTCTGACATCACTCGCATGATTGCAAATTTTCTGTGTACACTTTGTAGGTAAGTTGATCAATGAACACAGGTCATCGTTTGAAAGTATTTACTTGTGGAGATCACATCATTAAAATGAATGTTAAGCAGTGGCACAAAAGTCAGGTTCAACCTCGGCCTTCAAGATCATACAGTGACTTTGACAAATCTGATCAATCTGCATATTGATTATTTATGTGATTATTCCCGTGGATGTCCGGTATAATAGTATTAATTAGATATAACTTAACAAATAATAATTGTCTCTACAACAGTATACGGAACAACAATCTTGAAACTTGGATTAAGTGCAGTGCACGTACGGCTTGTGAGTTAGATTGAAATGCTAGATTAGTTAGTTCATACTGAACGCGTAAAGGTGTTCCCAAAAAAGTGATGTGGAAGAATTTAATATGAAATAATAAATGGCATTCACGAAAAGGAGAATGAATAAAACGACTGTTGAAGGAACTCGGGACAAAGTCACAGTAAACTTAAAGGTCGTAAAACTTTCCCTGACCATTTTTAGAGTTGACTAGGTCATTTCTATTACTTAACACGGATTGATGTTTATCTCGCACAGTCGTTTCCCGATTAACTGTCAAGCTTTTGATGTATCTTGATGGTCACTCGCCCTTACCAAATTAATTTAATGCTAAGTATATCCTTAGAGGATTCTTAGCAAACTCTTTGGTAAATGCGGAACCGAAAGGAATAAACACACTTAACAATACAACAGAATAAACATTCAATGTGACTAATATGTAATGAATAGCTATATGCAGTTTCCGATACCTATATGAGGTCAGTCATTAAATACTCTATAGATAGTCGCGATTACCTAATACTTCGCTCACAACATCTCCCTCTTCGTATAAGTAGATGAGAGGTTAATAGACACAGCAGCTACTAACTACAAACTTATTTGCATCAACTTTTGTACTTAACATGAGTAAATCACAAGATGATGGTAAATAACAGTTTATTTAATTTGTGTAGTGATGAGGCGTGCACAATGTTGGGTGGTAAAGTGGTAATGTAATCATGTACGAATAAGCAAAACATTATTTTATTTATGACATACTCTTCATAATTTGAATTGGTTGTTGCTGTAACTGTTTCTAATATGGCAAACTAGATTGTTTTGTTTCTTTAACTTCTAAAGACTGCACACCTTCTTCCTCCTTGCTCTTATTGCTCATCAAAATCAGCACTCCTCCACCCCTTTCATTCTGAAGGATCTTGCTTAGTTAGTATTGAATCATTATCAGAGGATACATTGCCACAAAATACGTAATATTTAGCAAGCATCTTTTCCTATTTTTGTGCGAGCTTTTCAAGTTTTGATGTATTTATATAGAATTTAAAGAAATACGGAAGGAAGATGCACGCGTTGAAAATGGAAAATGTTTTAATGAGTCTTTGATGTTTACAGAAAATTCGTGGCTGTATATCTCATCATCATCATTCATGCATGTTCATTTAAAGCATATTATTATAAACTATTTGAAAATGTCACACTGGTGATATTTTGTTGATTATGTAAGTTGAATGGGATATTACTCATGAACTCGTGCAAACTGAAACTCTTGTAGTGAATTGGGAAGCCAACAACAGGACAGCATGAAAATTCACATTTTCTCACCAACAACGCGCATCAATCATCATTCAACTTCGCTTGTACATGCTAAAGCTAGAAGATTTTATTCCAATGTTTATAAATGAATCGAAATTCCATCCGTTGTAGATTCGAAACTGAAGTAGTGTCGTGTGAGAGATGAGACTTTCATTTACGAGTTATAGTATAACCATTAATATGAATGGATTGGGTGTCTGTCATAAACGCGCTTATTGCTACTTGCTAGATTCAGTGTCGGACAGAAATTTATAGGAGGCATAAGAATACATGTCTGAGAAGTTTTTATACAGATTTGATTGATTACTTTTCCATTTCCAGAGTTTATAGAGCCGAGACGATCTTAATGCTTTCAGGATGTTTTTGGGATTAGCTAAGGGTGAATAGAGAAGCATACAGTGGCATACACTGCTTTACTGCTTATGCTTACTCATTCACCAACAGTAACAAAATTGCATTGCACCGCAGACAGAACTTTTAGCTGTCACACTTGCAGCGCATCGTTTGTGCAATTCCTATTATTTCTATGATCAGCAATGTCGCTTCTAACGCATTCTGTCTTCCTTATAATTAAATTTCTAATTAGTATCAGAGTGAGGTAGCAATGTGCGAGGAATGAGACGGTAACAGGGCAAGCTAAGACAAATCTTGTGAGTCTCTTTATTGAGAGAATCGTATAAATAATTCGTGCTTCTTGCTGCTAAAAATGTAAGATGAACATTTTAAGCAATTTAACCTTATGGATTAGGAATTCACACTTTCACACAGAACTTAGTAAAAAAAATTGCAGATTTCAGGAGATAAAGCTTAGAAGACTCGCAGTGTTCATGATGAAGATCATGAAAAGGAGCAACTCGTTCGGATTAAATATTACCCAGAAAACAAGTGCATCACAGATAAAGACATTTACTGGCTGTGAGACAATTAACAGGGTTTGTTTGAAAGAGAAAGGAATTCCATTATTCCGTTCATGTGTGACACTAAATTATCAGTCGCAAAGCTTCACACAGATATTCACCCACAAACATTTAAAGAGATGTAATTGAGATTCCGATGTCGCGTGTAGCCATGCACTTACAGAGAAATAAAACTATAAAATCGGCTACATCAACCGCTCACTCTACCAAACTGAAGCATCTCAAGAATTTTTAACAATTCGATGAACACTCAAGCTACCATGAATTTTTATTGGTTTAAAATAAAATAGAAACTAGAAGATTGAACATGAGGTATTCTAAGATCTGCTACATGTCATTTGGTTTATTTTAAGAAATGGAGTTTCGAAATAATGCACGAAGGATTATGCGTAGTGTGAGTGTGTATACATTTCATCCACCACTTGCCGTTGAACTGAAAGTAAGTATTTAACGAAATTGACTCATTTAACCGCAATCACTATTGACTAGGATTTTTTGCGTTTACCTGTAACAAGAAGAAAACACGATTGACTTTGCTACTTTGTACTGTGATATGCCGTGATTAAACTTTGCTGACTGCGACTGAACTGAAGCCGCTGCTGTATTGATTTCTAAAGGAATCGATTAAGTAAAAGTATCTTTTATTGTGTTGCTTTGAGAAAAAGTAAGTGTAAAAGTTATAAAATAAACACAAATATGTTTCAACTCATTAACTCTTGAGTTGATGGATTATGATTATGGTGTAGCCTGAAGTTAGATTGGTTAGTAAGGGAAAACTTGCTATGTGTGCAAAATATTTGATCACCTTCATGTCAAGTCCGTGTGGCGTTACTTTTTAGTTTTTTATTTAAGGAGATTAAATCGTTGATACAGAAGGAAATATATTAATATTAAATCATTAAATAGACAGTGGAGTAGGCACAAAATTTTCCAAAAAACTACATCTTTACAGTATATCAGGAACAGGAAATCGTTGTTCTATTAGCATGTATGTACAAATTCTTACATCGTACATCGAACCTAATGAATTTATATATGAACTTTGCAATCAATAAGTTTATCAAGTAACAATGCATAACATAATGAGCAAGTTTCTTCAGACTGTTCAGACTTACTGCATAGTGTACATAGGCGTTTTCTAGATTTCCGAGTATTCTCAGAATCCTGAAGAATCTTCTGAATTCATAATCAATGCTGCATGCGGTTATTGTTGACAAATGTTATGTATAATAAAATAACCAGCATATTTTCTGCACTTTCTTGTGGGTTCAAAATAATGCCACAAATTCTGCATTTGCAGTGCAGGAACTTTCTAGTTCTACCAGTTTATATGGAATATCCAACCAACTACCAAAGAACACAGCGCGTCGTAATAGATGGAATCAACAAAAATACTGGTGCAGGTCAAGCTTGTAGTGGACAAAGGTGTCAGAGGAAAAAAGGTATCACAGTTTATAAGTGTCACTAAGTAAGCTAAAAGCTTTACATGTCTTAAGACTTGGATGATACGATATTTCACTAGTGTACATTGGAAACATTTTGTTAATAGCTAAATTAAGTTAACCTGAAAGTTTTGAGTACCATATCACTTAAACACGATTATATGAGATTTATTGCTGTAAATGGTTTGCTATTTTTAAACACCA
>Ga0194135_10000097_pt1 | contig 48537 bp, 33 predicted proteins | sample LitLau_LLRF_2013_FD_134024 | JGI IMG/M metagenome (GOLD analysis project Ga0194135, IMG submission 134024) | Freshwater sediment microbial communities in response to fracking from North America - Little Laurel Run_MetaG_LLRF_2013 (version 2) | ecosystem: Environmental > Aquatic > Freshwater >...
CCCCTTCAACAGTTGAGCGACGACTGACCAAAATCTCGAGGAACCTACGACCTCACCTCGGGTTTTGACAGTAAAATTACTAATAGTTACAATTAGGGTTTCTCTTACAATACACATTTGACATCTACAATTCAACTTTTTTTTTTATTTGGAAAGAAATCAAAGATTCGAATGTTTATCTCTGATCGATCGATGATAGACTGACTATATCTGTGTGTAATGTACAGTTTTAAGTGCTCTTGGCTTTTCAACAAAAGTACAATTGGACACAGAGCAGACTTAGACTTGTTCTTAGTTTTTCTTTCTAGAAAAAAGAACGAGAGAATGAATAAGAATTCCTCTAGAGTTTTATCTGATCCTTCATTTACCTTTTGTGCACTGTTCATATAGTGTGTCTATTATTAATGGTTATTTATTTGTCTGCCTATGCCTGCAAGAATTCTCTTATCAAATTGCGGGAGACACAGGGAACAAAATAGCGTAATTATTTTCTTTAATTCAAGTTTTATGACGGTAGTGAAACAAAAGAAGGTATTTATGGGCAGTAAACTTGCGATCATGAAAGTTTTTGCGATATTTGGGAATTTGGGGTTTTAGTAAGCGATACGTGGTACTTAAATTGTTAGAATATTCCATAAATTTTCCATAAATTCATGAATTACTTGAACTTGAAAGAGCGCAAGAGATGCGAGTTCCGCTGGTTAAATTGCGTGCAATAAATTGCTTTCGTAGAGAGTCATGCATCCCTAAAAGATGAAGAAGTGTATGAGGTGTAAAGAAAGGAAAAATGCAAATTACTCGTAAGGACTAATAATTACGGCATTCACACTTTCATCCTTTTGAGCCTATAAAGACTTCAAACGAGACTTAATAACAATAATATCATACTGATGTTTGAATACACACAAGGAAGAAGATTATTGGAAGACAGGAGCACGAGATGCGGTTTATTTATTGTCATCATCAATCAATATATTATATATATATTTCTCTTGCTCTCTGTGAGTCAGGTGTACAGTGTTCATGTATTGTAAGTTAGTGGAAATAAAACAGACGATCTGTCTTAAGTAGAGGAAGTTATTTCTGAAGTGAGCAATATTAACGTGTGGTGACTATTAGCGTGTACTTACATTGTGCTTTTCGATATATTTGTCTGTTTGATGTATGTTGTAATTTCTAAGAAGGAATCAACGGGGGCTTTTTGTGATTACTTGGCTGAATGAATAATTAGTGTTTAAATGAAGATAGTAATTGACAATATCACAGATAAAGTTGTTGGGCATACGAGTTGAATGAAATAAAACACGGAGTGTGATTCTTATTCCACTTCAATAGGATTTCCTTCAGTGGAGTTTTTCGTGAAATGTTTTGTTCACATGGAATAAGATGTATATTATGTATATATATATGCACATGTTAGTGTAAGACGTAAAGGAGAGAGAGAGAGCGATAGGATTAAGAATAGTTTAGAGTGATGAGGAGTTCTTTTTTGGTATTATTATTATGTACATTCTACAATAAAACACTCATCCTTATCGTGTTCCCTTCTTTTTGCTCTACCAATTGAATTCGAGTTGGCTCATTATGTAAACTTAGTAATGGATAACAACAAGAGAGAGAGAGGATTTTATTTCTAAACGAGCCATCGAAGCATGTGTGAATGAGTTAGCATAATATTCAAAGTCTAATAGAAGAAGAACATTAGCATCTTCGATATCTTCTTCGCGTCTCCCATCCCTGTCAGTCAGTTGTGTCTTGGTTTATTCTTCTTTCCTTAGACAACAGAACGGAAGCAAGGACAAAGATTTTATTTTAGTCTGCTTTTTCCATTCTAATCGGAAGAAGAAATGATGGAGCTTAAACGGCTTATGTATAACTTGCACTCACAAGTCTTAATGCATCTCTCTGTGTTCTTTTTCTGTGAAGGTTCATCGCTTAGTTTGTCTTTTTCCTTACTTCTTGTGGATTACGTCCAAGTTTAACCAGAGAAGGTTCGTTGACTTGTGTGCATAATAATAGAGGCGATATGTATTAAGTATTAGCCTACAAAGAGAGAGATCTGTGTTAAACGTGGACTTTTGGTTGGCAGTGAACGACAGGAATTATATGCATTTGGGTAACATTATGACATTATGAGAATCCTTTTTGGTTAAGATCAAGAAGGATGGACTTACATACATGTAAGTATATGAATATACAAAAACGACTTACGCGCAAAAGTAAGTTTTAGGAAGCTTTTTCTTGCTTTCTTTTTATGAAAACCACACTCTCTGAATGCAAAAGGAACGATGAACGGTACAGAGAATAAAGTGAGTTTTTGAATGAACACATTGAAAATCTAATAATAAAGCGGTTTGTATATGGGGAAAGATCTGAATTGAATTATTATGGACGAGTGGATACGAAAGATAACGTGTCTTTTATTATGTTCGCATATATAGCGAATGCAGATGACGACGAGGATTCCTTAAAGACTTCTTCTTCTTATAAGCCCTCTGAGCCATTATCACATTTTGATTTGCCATTGTTTGTCTTCAACTAATTCATTTATTATGTGCGAAATGCTAATGAGTTGTTAATACCCCCGCTGCCGGTTTCTGTGCACAGAACTGTAAGGACTAAAATACAAAGCTAAAAGAGTTTTATTAAGTTCTACCGACAAATTAAATGGTTGTGTGATGTCATAATGTGTGTGTGTGTGTTTGTGTGTTTTATGGGATTCGCAGTTATCTCGTGAACAAGACAATTACTTTAGCTTTGAGTGGAATAGTAAATTGTTGTGTTGTCGGGTTAATAAAATGGTAAAATATGCATCTTGAATGATAAATTGCTTGACGAGTTGTTTCTTCTCTTTCTTAGTGTCTTTTAAAGTCTTGACCTCAGGGTGGGAAAAAAAGTTAACATTGGTTTTGATTAACTCTGGAAGCGTCGTTGACATGATGAAACTGTGTGAGATTGTACGAGAAAGAACAATATTTGCTTATAGACCTCTCAATGGGACTCTTTTTATCTCGAGAACACTTCTCTCATCACTCGAGAAGTGTATTCCTTATAAATATATAATTCTCCCACTTATTGTCTCATCAAGTGGAATAGCGTGAGTAAAAAGTATTTCGTATTTGGGTGTGGAGCCTCTCTCTAGCCTTATAATATTATTAAATTGTGAGTGTGTGTGTGACTTTACATTCATCATTTCGTAGTCAACTTTTCGACAATGAGACATCCTACGAAATATTTTAACTGTCTTTTTGATACAAAAGTATTTTATATACATGTAGTTTCATCGAGAGAGATGAACTCAAGAGAGTATATGGTCGGTAATTTAATGATATGCAACCCTGTAGCTCATTATATATACTTCTTCGTTTAGACTCGCACATTTTTCATGATTGAATAACTCTTGAAATTAAAAATGTTCTTGTGGTTTTTTCCCAAGTTTTGAGAGTTGTGAAAGAACTTTATGATTCCCATGGAATGTCGTTAGTCATTAGGAAAAAGAAAGACAAACAAAAAGAATACCTGCGAGGTTCCATTAAACTTTCAGCAAACTATATAGCTGGGCGCATAGTTTTATATAAAAAGGTGGAATTTATTTTAGCAACTCTTCTTTTTCTATGCTCATTGTGTGCACACCTGTAGAGAGCGTTTTTGATTGTGAGACAATCTCAACGAATCCTTTTGTTCTCAAACCAAAATTGTAAAAGAGCTTTGCACTTACCACGTTGTTCGTTTTATTATTATAATTTGATTCGTAGACTGGATTTCATCAAATTCCAATTGATTCTCTCTCTCTCTCTTAAAGTGAAACAAAAAAGAATCTGATAGCTTTTAATTTAAGGTTAAGTAGTTTCTGTCCTCCAGTCGATATATATTCAATATTAATCTCGAGTGTAAAGAGTAGGTTGGTAGGAATATGAATTACACATGCACATTATTATACAATATTACTTACAAAGTCAGACTCTGTGTTTGCTGCCCATTCAAATTGGAAACTCATTTGTAATTTACACTCTCTGGGGAAGTCCAGTTTTTTGGGAGGTTGAGATTCTTTCAAATAATTTTTCGTGATTTGATTAAAAGGACACTTAATGTCAGATGAGATCATGAGGAAAGAGCTTCCTAAGCTTGTTAGATGAGAGAGGGTATAGCTACTTAAGTTTGTGTCTGTGTGCGCTGCTGTTGCTGTGGTCAGACTTAAGTAATGAGTGTAGGAGGTCATAATTCGTTAGAAATAGGAGAGATCATCTCTTCACTCTTGTGTATGTCTTGTGAGTTGTTTCCTCCAACAAAGTCTTCTCCTTTCAACCTGTTTTTTGGTTAACTCATCAGAATTTATGGACAACGAGGACGTATTTTCTTCTTTGAAAGCCGAAGATGAGATTTAAGGATGATGAAGAGTTAGTGAGAGGAATTACACTGCGGCCATATCCATCCACTAATTCACGGCATTGTTCAATGTGATCAATGAGGTTGTAGATGTTTCACTGAGATATGAATCCGTCACATCAATTCCCATGCTAATGTAATTTTATATTCTGTCCAGACCAGTGTGACCACGATTTTTGGTTGTACACGCATCAAGCAATATATTGTATAGTTTCCTTCTGCACAAATGAAATCTTAACTCTTTAATCCTTTGAGGATTATCGGATTTCTTTTCTTTGTTTATCCTGAAACATGATTCTTTCTGGAGTAACTGGAGTCGCGTTTATTTCCTTCACGTTCACATAACTCACGAAAAATAAATATTATTTTTGAATTGACAGGCTAACTAAATACTAAAATTTGAAATGTTGTGCGAAATCTAACTATCTAAATTCCTCGCATATTTTGTGTCAGTTACAAAACCTCTTAAAATAATGTTGACGGGTAAAGATGAATGAGAAATATAAAATCTGTGGATTCCCAGTGTCTGTAAAATTAGCAAAAATTAGTCTGCTCGATCCCAAAGGGGGGTCTTTTGCATGGGGTTATCACGTTATAAGCTCATACACGAGATTTTATACTTCCTCTTTTGATTTATTACACAAGTAGAGTCGTATAACATCTCGTCTGCAGCAGTGTATTTACCTTCTACACATGAAATGATAGTACTTTTCTTTGTTGTTGTTTTTACATTGGTGGTGGTGATGTAATTGAACTGAATCTTTATGAAGCACAAAGAACACTTTTATGATAATGAATATGCAGAAAAATCAAAGTGTATCATCACGCTCAAGGAAAGTAGTAACAACACATTGCCTCTGGGGTATATATTAAACGAAGAAGAAAGCATGCGTTATAGTTACTTAAGCATTAAACGCCACTTAAACACACTGATATTTATTCTTCCTCTTCTTCTACACGTATTCTCTTGTGACTTGTACAACTTTTAAATGTTCTCTGTGTTCATTCTTTCATCCTTTTACAAAGAAACACATTGTTATGAGCTCAGGTTACACAATAAACATCAATCGACCGGTGCGATGGATTTCATGTAGTCTACTACTACTGCTACAACTTCTCTTCCATCTTTCATCTCTTTTGTTCCGCGATGGGCAACTGTTTTAATGTAAATGTGACCATAATGTCGTAATAATTTAATACTTGATGGAAATGAAGAATAGCAGTAGTGTCTTTAATGGCACCAGTTTAAATTGCCACTGGATTGACTAGATGAACACAGATAATATTCATCATGGGAGATACCTATGCTCAATCGTTGTATTCAGCAGACTTTTCATGGTGGCTCACATCCTACAAAGTCGTCGTAGCTTTGTGCATTTTACATTTTATCGGATCCCACCCTTACTTATTACTTGCGTGGATATTATACTAGTAATTTACAATAGCACAATAGAAATGAACTCAATCTTACACACTAGACTAATGTAAGCTAGAGTGTACTAAATCTTTCAAAAGACATTCTTTAAATTGCCCTACCTTGTATATTAATATTATTAATGTTTGAAATAATAATTGTAATTTAGTTCTTAAAAGACTTTTGCTCTGCCAAATGACTTGGAGAGCATTATATTCTTCGTAAGAAAATATGCAATAAAATAATGTTAAACTGTTTTTAAAGCTTCTGAATTAACTCATCCTTATGAGACTTGGTCTTATTGTGTTGTGTGTGTTTGTGTGTGAAACGCTTTAGAGTAACCTAACATTAACCAATTTATTCCATTTCTTCTATGAAATGTAGTTTGAAACGTATGCGTGTGTGTGTGTTTAGTTCTTCTTATTGTTAGGGAGGAATTGCAGTTACCAGTTGCAATGATGTATTCCTCTGAAGGCAAAGGCAGATTGACCATTTTTTATTACAACCATTTTGAAAATGTGATGAACTTTTTAAAGGATGTGAGCGAAAACCTGCTCACCAGTTTATACTTTTATTCTTGTTCTATTTAAACGAGAGAGAGAGTCTCCGGTGAGCATATTATACATATAATATTAAACTACCTGTCTATACTACTACTGGACACTTTGGTCGTATTATTTCCAAGTGTGTGACTATATACCAGTTCATTTTATGGCTTTAGAATAACATGAACAAGTCAACGTAGTCTGAAAACTCTCAAAAGTTGCTCTCAACTTGTCTCTTCCTTTCTTATGGGAGACATCATCGTAGGGAAAGAGTTAAGAGTTAAAGGATACCTTCAAAACTTCAAATTGAGCGAATTCACTAGCGATATTATACGAGTGGGATGTTTTACTGGCTTCTTCAATTCCATCATCCAGTTTTATACTCTCTTACCACCAACTGCTGCTTAGATTGATAATATACACTTGGCTTTACTATAGTCATAGTGGCTCGTGGTATTTTTATGGCATTTGGTCTCCAGTCTAATGAGATGAGATTGAATCGCCTGATCCTGTCCGTCAAAGTTCTATATGCAAGTCTTGGAGGACAAAAGGATATCCTCCTCCGTCAACCTGAGACTTATTATACAAGAAGATATACATTATTATTATAAGAAGCAGTTTACACTTTATATAGAGTTGGTCCTTCGATATTCCTATCAACTTTCGCAATCATGCCACCCTTACGCGTTTGTTGTTTGTGTGTGCAAACTACGATATATGGAAGTACTTGCTACTTTATTCATTTTACACAAATGCCTGCTTCTTAATAAACTGTTCACGAGGCTATTTTTGATTAGTTTTTATATTGAGAATGGCGATGATAGGATGGATGTGATGCATAGACACACACACACAGGCCGAACCTGTCTTTCTTCTTAAATTCTTTTTGTTTTAACAACCTTTCGCACTAAAGAAAGAAGTCTTAAGGTGAGTGTAGGTGCGCGAAATTATACTAGACATGTATTCTGTATGCATATATATTGATCTCACCCTACTAACAAGTATCACCAGCTTTCATGTATACTTTTCTCCTTCGTGTATTTCGTGCAGTTCCATTTTAATCAAGAAGAGTTGTCCTATCTTTTTCTGTGTGTAAGGCAAGAGGTTTTTTAATATGCCAATTAAATAGTATGCCTTGTTGATGAGGTACTCATAAATGTCTTACAATTTAATGACTAGGATATATCGCTACTGTACGATGGTTATCTAATGATATGGAATGATTTTATAATGCGTTTGTTCCGTAGGTGGTTAATTGATGAAATCAACCTTTGATGAATCATTTTCCATAAATTTTAAATCAATTATAATGTGTTTAATTTTTTTACAGATATAAATTCCCCACTGGAGAACAACTTAAATGATAATTTCGCACAGACCGGAACTCGTCGTCCATTCATCAGCAATTGCCAAAGGGTCTGATTAACCTCGGGAGACTTTTTTCAAACATTCGCCATCATTTTAACCCCACGGAGTTCCATAAAAGGGGGAGGAGTGGGAGGAAGTGTAGTGGACTTGATGAGTCCACCCGTGGCTTGGATTCCAATGGACACGGAATCACTTAAAAGTGGATTTAGCGAAATAAGCAATCGATCTCGGAGGACAGGAGTCAGTTTAAGTGTCAATGGAGGTGGGGGTGGCAATAACAGTGGAAATGGGAGTGTCGTTTCCTTGTCTCTCCCCAGCCGGCATCATCACAGGAATCATCACCGTTCCCACACTCACAGGTATGTAACTTGTAACTTCATCTCTTCACAAGTTTTTCACACATACTTCATTCTATATACATATATTAAAGCAACTCATTCATCATCGGAATCATCATCCCACCCCGTCTCACATTGTCATCTCTATCAATTCTCAATTCTCAATACAAAACCACCACCAACTATGTAGGCACACATGAAATGTATATTATAACCCTGCTCTCCACTGTAAAAGTCATTCGCATTTTGTCTAAAGAGATATGTACAACAAAACTACTACTACGACTACCACTACTACACAAGAAGCATAAAGATGTGGATTAAGATGATGATACTACTACGAGAGAAACATTTATCTGATCCTTCTCTTCCTTCGTGTATAATGATTATATGATACGACTATGTGTTGTCTCGGTGTGGTTGCGTTATGATGAGGAAAGCTAGCAGCTTCAATGTTCAATCAGATTTCAAAGAGTTTTATATGACACAGGTGAGATAGAAACTCGCGCACTGATGCTGCCTTTCTTTACCTAATGCAAAGTTCTTTTGAGAGTTTAACATGATTTCATCATACTTCTTTGCACGTAATAGTAAGAGATGGATAATCCATGTTACTGTCTACACTACAGTCTTGAACGGATAGAAGAATATATAATGCATATATAAAGGGTTGTCTTTTTGCTCCCAGCATATATAGCATCATCATCACCATGCAGTTAGTTATATTATGTGTGTATTCAACCTACTGTTGTAAACTTAAGTCTTGACTTACCATCGCGTAAAAGAGAGTTGAATGATTGGATGGCAGTGTGTGTTGTACTTTTTACCGTGAATGTCAGAAGAAGACAAGGTTTTTGAGAAAGTCTTCTTCAGTTGTTTCTTTTAGTCATCCGGCTGTGCATGGACTAATCAACATTCCTCCTGGATTTTTCACACAAGTTTGGCCGAAATTGAAATGCTCATATTCTTTTATAAGAAGAATATACGTATATAGTTAGTATATTAGTGTAGTTTTATTTGTCTGAGAAAGGTATCACTGACATTGACATAAGAAATACATAACTTCAGTAGTTGTAGCTGTACGCACAGTGTACACAGAGTTAACTCGTTAAAATGTGAAATGAGAGAGAGAGAGAGAGAAAACTCAAAGAGAATATTATTTTTTCTCTGAGTTTTGTTACTTGTCTAAATTTGTGTGTGTGTGAGTGTTTCTTGTAGAAAAAAGATTGAACTTGTCAGAATTTATCTCTTGGTGTGTGTGTGTTTATGTGTTTGCTCATAGTTTTTTGTGTGGAATTATGAGAAAAGTTTCTAATCTTGTTCACTGTCACGAATGATGGGACAATAAAAAAGAGATTTCAACTTGGACCTATACATATATTTGAGTGAGGAAAGTTTATTCTTCCCCAGGAGCAGTAGTAGTAGTGTGAATCCAATTTCATGCAAAGTAATGACTTGAACAAAAGTGAAGTTCGAGTGAATTGTGAAGGCAAGAGCAATATTATTGCATATATACACCAGAGGAAAGGAGAGAGAGGAGTCGATGAGAATTAACGACGGATTCTTTTGCTCCTCTGTTAACTCAGAACAAGTTGATTCCACTAGTCATTTGAATGTGTAAGTTATTCTCAGGACATTTTGTCATGAAAAGTACATTGAGATGAGTAATAATATGATGGAAGATACGACTTTTGCCATTTGCCAAGAAGATGAATCTTTGAGAGATGAGAGAGCTAACTGGTTGAGAGATGCTCTTTAAACTTTATCTGATTTTGTGTTGTCAATGTCAGTGTGTGTGTGTGTATTGATGCTCCTGCATTTTGTTATTTTTGATTGAGATGTTTGTTTCGACTCGGACTTGACGTGTCCTTATACATAAAGCCTGGGTGTAAGAATTACAAGGTATAGGATGGTGACAGTTTGTAGAGTTGCCTGTCGTTAGTTATTCCTTTATGTTCTTGAGACTTAGCCAAATTAGAAAGAGTCGACATATGTAGGGAGAAAGTACAAAATTGTTTTCAAACTGGCGAGATTTCGTGAAAATACAACGCGAGATTAATCCAACTTCACACTGCCCAATCGTTAACAGACGAAAACAGCTTGAAATAATAATCATGTAAAGTTTCTGATAACAATGAACGATACATTTTTGGTTCTGAAGAGATAAGCAATTTCAAAGCTAATCTACTGATAACTCATAAACCAAATCTCAAGAAATGCAATAAACGGACAGAAAAGTGTGCATTTTTACTTCCGAGCAAAAGCTGGCAAAATTCCTCTGGTTATGCTGAGGTGGGGGAAAGTCAATGACAAAGTTCTTGAAATAAAAATACAGCGAGCAGATGATTTCTAAAATAAAAAAGTAGATGATAATCACTAGGAGTGGCAAGCATCAAATTCGGACGATATACATTTCTTAGACAAAGACATGGAACTGTATCTGTTTGTAGAGTGTATACATCGAATCTGAAGAAACAGAGTAAACGGCAAGTTAAGGATACATTTTTGTGCTCAAAAGAAATCACAGCAGCTCTTTACAATAAAACAAGTTATGTAAGACGAGTCGTGGGAGTATTCACAGCGAATACAACTTTCGGCCATCATTCTTCGCGCATTATTCTTTTAGCATTCCCGATAGTTCATTGTTGCATATTACACTTTACATTTTACACATGAAAAGTGTGCATAAAGGGAAAGGGAAATTGAAAGCCACAATGAAGTACAAAGTATCTGGATGTATATTACATGAAAGTATGAAAGTGTATAAATGATTCATGTGATAATTATGCAATGCAGCAGATCGGGTCGGAATTCTCGGCGTGAAGAACCACTGCTGGAGACACCAGAGAGTGGCCATGGGAGTGAAATAATGGATCAACATCAACTTGGAACTCCAGCTCTCAGCCCGGATAACAATCGTGGCATTTCATCCACTCCGATCACCGGTGGTGGTGGTGGAGGAAGAGATGGTCATGAAGTCATCGAAGTGCAGATCCTCCCACAGGTTGGTGATTAATTGGAAATATAAGAGAGTGTTCTTTCGTTTTACAAACCGAGACTAATCAAATCAAATCGGAGAGAAGACATCATGTAGCGTTGCAGTGTGCAAACCAGACACACGATCTCTCTCTCTCTATAGTTTCCTTCACACATTCAATGAGCTTTAAATCCTGAAATTAGTTTGTCTCGTGAGTGTACGGCACATTTAACCTCATCTTCTGTGAGATCTTTAGAAAATCTCATTTTGTTTTAATAACGCCTTATCGTTTATCAAAAATGTTTTATAATCATTTATTCCGCCACCACAAGAACGTCGTTCATGTCAAATGGGAAATGGTACAATTATCCAGATTCGTTAAGCGATCGGTCATTTAATTTCAGGGCAGGGAGGTGAACAAGTTTTTGTATTCAAATTTCAATTAGAAGTAAACTGCGAGGGATCTGCAGGCGCATTTATAACAGACAACTCAAGTTAGGCTGACCATGCGAGGAGAATTAAATATAAAAGAGAAACAATGAATAGATAGAAGGGAATGTCTTCTTTATAAAAATGTAATTAATAAATGGACTCAAGAGAGAAGTCAGGAAAGTGATGGCTGTCCAGCCTCTTCATCTTTTTGACTAATCTCACCCCCGCAATTTATTAAGTCAAGTCAGTTCTTCTTCTGACAGAGATTATCTGAGTTATCTCTCAAGAAGATATGTGTCTAGGATGATTTCTCAGTGTTATTTATTGTAGTAGTTCAAGCAAAGAACCATCTAAAAGATGAGCTTTTAGTTATTCAAAATGCCTGTCAATTCAGCTTAAAACACTCACGCTTAAGTGGACAAGATGTGGAAGCTGAAGTGAAACTTAATTCGTACGGAATATTTACATGTTTGACAGAATTAGGTGTTTTGTTGAGTGTGCTTGCTGTGTGTAGGAAAGGCCGGTCTCGTAACGTGAAGTAAAAGTATCTGGTTTCATTGTCATATTCAGAATGCGCATACATTATCTCAATGAAAGGAGAAGTTGTGATTGCAAAGATATTGAAGAGAGAGAGAAAGAGAGCGACCTTTGATCTTGAAGCTCTCAAAATATAATCAGCTTATAAAGATCCGATTTAGGAATACAATTAGCTCCCATGTATTTTTATGAATGTATGTGAAAACGTATAGGCAGGTGAATATAATATAAATATGTTGTTGATTGTACTTCAGGATGATGGATGGGGAGATGCTGCGACAGCCGTGACTGGAAATACATCTGACCGATCAAACTCGCCTGTGGGAAATGGTGTGGGTGCGAACGGGATCAAATGGGCTCCAATGCCTCAAGATGAAGACCCTAACACCGACCTTAATTGGTGTCAGAGGTAATGAATTCTCTAACACTCTAACATAAGTAATATTATTTTCTATCGCATGTCCACCAAGAGAAGACCGAATCTGTGAATCATATATATTCGAATTACAAGAAACGAAGTAAACGGCGACTAAGCGATACATTTTTTTTCTGAGCAAAAGCTAGTGATACGGATAATTGCTACAAGCTTAGTTAATGAATGACAATGATGACAGAATTCTTGAAATATTATAAATGTTACAAATGGAATGTTAACTGTTAGAACTGAAGTAATACGCACACACACCCACAACTTATGCAGAGAAAAATCTTGTGCTGGTTAGACTAAAAAGTTGTTTGGAAGACGAGCGTGTTTTTCGTATATAAATCAGATCATTAACACACTATTACGAATATTACACAAACCACAGGGAAATTATCTTGCAACTAAAAGTGATCATAAGGTAATGGAGTCATTTACCTTCCGTGTTAAACAAGTATGTGTAGAGAGTCTATGCACTTAATCTGCGTGAGTATTGAGAATGAATCGCCTCTGGAGATGATAATTAAGTCGTGTGTGTATTGATTCATTGCAGGTACATCGGTTCAGCAATCGGAGCAGCAATTGTCGCTGTCTCAGCCGCTAGTCCTATTTTAATGGTTGTGGGTCACCGAATCGGGTTCCCATCATCCAGACCAGTCACAAATACCCGTGAATGCGGACCTGAATGTCATGCATTACTTTTGGCCCTTGCTGTCAAGCTTATCGCGTTGTTTGGAGCAGTTTGGGCGATTTTCTGGAAAGGTTCACCAGCTACAATGCCAAGGATATTCTTTTTCCGTGCCATCACTCTTCTCCTTGCTTTCCTTGCTGCCTTTTCCTTCTGGCTATTCTACTGGGTAAGTCTGACATTATCTACTCAAGTTGTATATTGTATGTAATCTCTTCCTTCTTGTTCGAGAGAGAGAGAGAGAGATAATCTCTAAATTCAAAACCATAAAGACAACAATTCCGTAGAATAATAATTCTTCGTGTTTTTCACGTATGTGAATGGAATTTAAATTCAATACTTCTATTCTTGTGAGTTTAACGACTGCGACTATATCATGGAGACTTTTGAGACTATGACAGGTTTTCCTTGAAAAAGCGTAATTGTTTGAGAGTTTAGAGTAAAAAGTGGAAGAGGTGATGGAAATTTTTGTTAACTATATGCACAGACTATAGATCTGTGTGTACGTATGCTAAACGCAGGAACAGGAGTCGGAAGAATGAAAGACTAGAAAAGGATAAAAAAGAAGCATATAGTAAGTCGTGCATGATGAATTTTATGACGAGTAATTATGACCCATTACACTTGAAAACCTCGAGGGTTATGTGAGATGAGCCGTGGAAATGAGGAGAGCTCTCTCGGAGTGATGTCTTTATTACAGTTTGAACATCGAGATCATGTCATGAAGGAGAGCTTTTGATAAGACTTTTATTGTTTTGTATATGTGGTGGTTGACATTAAAATAATAATGATGATTGTTTCGCAGGTAAGAGCAGAAGAAGACGGAGACCTGTCAATTGTAGGGGCAACAGCTTTTGCCGGTGGTCTTACTGATGCCCTCTTAGCCATTCATTATTTGGGTGTTTTACTCACTGAGATTCGTCATGTGTCCCCGCAATTTCAAGTAAGTACTTATATACTATCTAAACTTTCTTCTCATATTCAGAGAATTCACCATGAGATTTAACAATAAACACAACAACATGAAAGAGGGAGGATTGTAAAAAGTCCAAATTGAATTTCATGACTCAGTAGACATGCTAATTAAAAGGTAGACTAGCATAAACTTCTTTTGAAGTTTTTATTCTCATTTTACAAGAATCGGTGTACGCTGGCAGAGGGGCGGTTTGTGTTTTCTCCTTCCATGTCATTCACTCACAAAGATAGATAGAATGTTATGTGAGGTTTTTGTCAAGTCTAATTTAATGTGTCGTGTCGTACTTTGACCAGATCACCGTTCTTCGTTCACCTGATGGTCTCTCTAAAACTTGGGTAATTGGAAGCCTAAGCATCCAAAGAGCTGCTGTTTGGGTTCTTCAACATTATTACGCTGAGTTTCCATCTTATAATCCACACTTGGATAGACTTCCTTTGATACGGAAGAGACATCCTTCTATAAGCAGTGCTACTGCTACTTCATTCAAGTTCTATGATTTCGATGGAATCTCTTCTAATTTCACACCGGTAAGTTGAACTTGAACTTGAAATGCAACTGTCATAATATAATTACACCGGGCCACCTCACCTTTTGTCTCAATTTGCTATTGACCATATTTTTGTGTAATAATAGGCTGGCCGACTATCTCGTCGAGGAGCATCCCACAATGAGAGGTTCTACGAGGAACACGAGTATGAACGCCGTGTTCGGAAGAGAAGAACAAGACTGGTGGCTGCGACAGAAGAGGCTTTCACTCATATCAAGAGATTGCAAGATGAACAAGGTGATTGTATAATTTTATTATTATGAAGAACCATACGTGTACAATACATATACATTTTCATGCCTTCGTCGGGATTATTTATGGAGTTGACTCTCCTCAAACAATTATATATATATGTATATATATATTTGAGTTCAAGTTTCCTTTTAAAATATGCTAAAAAGAGATAATCATCTGAGAAATCTTGCTTGTGAATGCACACACGAGACATTTGAGGAATTTGAATTTGTACAAAAGATTCATATTATTCATCATCACCTGCGCTTTTCCTGTACTTAAAAGTTAAACAACGAGTTAAGAATGACTCGTATGGTCTCTCTTGTTAATTATTAGATAACACGCAAGTATTATTAGAGTCTCGTTCGAGTAAAGAGATCCTAGAGATTTATTACGTGTGATGCGCGTCTTCCCAAAGTAGTCATTAGTGTATAGGAGGGAGGTGGACTCCTGATTGTCACTTTGCATAGAGTTTTGTAAAGACTTAAAAGAATATGGATAGCTCTCCTCCTTATCCTTATCGATTTTCGACTAGAGTTTGTGTAGTGACTTGACTCGAATTTTCCCAAAGTTCTCACACAACTCGTGTTTCCAAACGTGTCAATTGAATCATTGAATGTGAGAGAAAAAAATTGCAAGTCATTTAAATAATGCTTGAGCTTTTGTATTAAAATTTGTGCACGGGCAACACGGGCAGTCAGTGAAGAATCTGAAGAAGACACATCCCCTTTTATTGTTGCAGTTAGTCAGAGATGATGATTATACATTACATGGGACTTTTATTGAGACTTGAGCAAAATATGAGAATACAGAATGCAATGGTAGTGGGTTGTTTCCTCATTGCATCATCATCATCATCACCACCGAAGAATCTTTGGCTCAACACACCTCAGTGAATTCACAGAGAGATGTTTTATTTGATTAGATAGGAATTATGATGAATTAAAGATTAGAGGAATCTTGAAGGGAAGCTTCATTGAAGAAGTTTGAAGCTTAGATATGGCGAAGGAAGATGATGGTGATGAGTTCTTGAGAGTCATTGTGCCCACCTTCATTGCTGATGAGCTGGTACACACAGAGAGTTAGGAAATCGTAGGAATGAACCATTTTTCATGGCTTGAAATTGACGGATTAGGTGATGAGAAGAATGTACGGGAGAGAGAGTAATTACTTTTCGTGGAGGAAGTGGGAATTGTTAAGAATGGGAGGACGTAAATATAATGATTGAAGTAATGGGAAGTCAATTATTATATATTATTTCGTTGAATTTCAGGACCAGCTGTACCGTTGGACGCGATGGAAGCTGCAGCCGCTGTGTTCCCTTCGTTAGCAAGGCCCTTGCAGAAATACCTTCGAGTAACTCGCCAGCAACCATGGCACACTGCTGAGAGTGTACTGAATCATTTAGCCACTTGTCTTCGCCTTGGATTGGCCCCACGGGCTTTTCTCGATAGATACTTATCTTATCAACCTGCACTTCAGGTAAGCTGCTATATAACCAAATTTGGTTTGTACATCCAGCAGAGTGCTCATTTAATGTGTCATGCTAGTTGAGATGTAGTCGTGACACTTTGTACGGTCTGCTTCTATATCTTACACGGAGATGTTTCAATCTCGTGCGTTTCATTCGTAGGCAGCTTATCAGTTTATTATATGAGGATGTGTGTGTGTACGTACCATAATCAAATTATAGAGATTCAAAGATGATTTTAAAAGTACACTAGACACAGAGATGAGTTCCTGTTTCTCCATATGTAACAACAGGTGCATGTATATATATATATATACATATTCAGTTTAGACAGGAGAAATGTCGAGCAGGCTAAAGATCAAGATTCTTACACAGGTTCGCGAGAAAAATGAGGCATTTGAAAGATTCCATATCTCATGTTTAATCGCGTCTGCTGGCTTGAATTGCACTGCACACACAACAACATTGCAGACCGGAATGTATTATCTCATGAAGGATCATTAGTTATAAAAATCGCTTAAAATTAATCACATAATTATTATTAATTCCAGAAGAATTAAATTCTTTGAAGAAAAGTTGTTAGAGAATAATTAGATCGTGGCTTGCACAGGATTTTTTGTTGGTATTGAACCAGAGGAATTATTGTTTTCTCAACGAAATATTCCGTGTTTTCGAGACTTTCGAGAGAAATAATGCAACGAATGCTGGCCGAGCAGTGTACATGTTCGTCCTGACATTGTAAATCAAAAGAATGAAATAATTGACAGGAATTACACAGAACGAAAAGCAGTTTAGCTAGTCAAGAGAATCAATGAGAGAGTTTTAATCAAGTTGGTCAATAACAATTTATGACTTTGTTAAGTTTGAATAGAAGACGAAGAAGCTTTTGTGGGATTGTTAATCATTCCCCAGCAGATATTTATTTACAATTTGACATTTAAATGATTACAAATGGTGTGTGTTTGTTGTAAACGGGAAGTTTTGATGGTGCCCGTGAAATTGATGGTTATATTAGGATGAGTTGTTGTACTTAAGCACGTAATACTAGTTGATCATAATCCCATTAATGCATATCTGTATATAGAGCTATGCATTACATTTTGTAGGAGTTACCTGGAAGAATCCAGTGAGCCTTTGAATTGATTTGGGGTTTAAGAATTGGCAAAAAATGCTACGTGGTCGTATCTGTAGAATTTTAATCATTGTGTTATCATTAAATGATAATTTAAGTCGGATTACCATTACAAATTGCATTGAAATAATATTGTTGAATATAATTTACAGGCGAGTCGCGAAGGGAGTGTGTGCTCATGGGCGCTTGTAAGCGACTTTTCAGTCTCAAGAACACTTGCTAAAGACACTACATTCCTGTTGAAAAATGGGGATGTTAGTTTATTTGTAAGTGTGGCTCCTTTGCCACATTTCAACTTGACGGAACAAGTGGTCGACCCGAAGAGTAATAAATTCACATTGAGGCTCAGTTCTGAGACCTCAGTGTGATGATCATCTCAGCCACTTTGTTCACACAAGAAGAAAGTTTAATTTCAACGATTCATCTTGGACTTCTCTCTCTCTCTCTCTCTTCCCATGCAATCATCATCCTTTCTACTACAAACAAAATGATTTCAACTGGAAGAAATTCCTTTTGTCAAGAAAAAGAACCTCAGGAAGCTCATCCAACCGAGTAATGTGGATTTTATTAAATTCACCTCTATTTACTACTAATTACTGGACACTCATCTGCAGTAAAATATGCAACGGGGTATGAGCTGTCTAGCTGGGAAGAAAAATTAGAAACAACTAAATCAAATCTTTATCTTCTCATCGAATAAGTTTGTGTCGTCATTAAACTATCACCCGGTGAGTGTCTCGCTCGCTTTATTGTTTGCCTTTATAGAGAGTATCAAATATCCAGATATTATGTAGCTTTTTGATAAAAGACTGTTTATTTAGTTTATTATTTATTACACCCTGATATTCAATACACTATAGAAGATCAATATTTATGTGTGATGCATGAAATATTTATTTTATACCCTTACACAAATGTCCATAGTGTTTGTAGTTTAATGTACATGTATTTATTGTAAATTTTGGTGTATAGTATAGGACATATAGTATTAAGACAGGCATTCGGGTTCTGTAAGAACTGCAGCACTCAATATACATAATATATATAAAGATTGGTCCGTGAACTTAAATTTTCTACAAAATTTAAATCAAATGTCACTGGTATAACTTAAAACGGTTATTTGCTTTTCAGTATTACACTTTTAACACGACCAACACCACCAAATGATTTCAATGGAGAGACGAAATAATATTATTGCTATTTCATGGGTTTTTCATCCAGCTAGAAACGAAGCGGATTCTCTCAAGTAAAAGTGACATGAGAACTTTAATGGCTGAAAAAGCATTTGACTCGCTGTCACAAAAGCGGGGCAATTCGCCACTAACTTACGCAATAAGGGACACAAATTGGAACAATAAGCTGTAAAAATTACTTCACAAATCTTGAAATTATATAACCCAGCATCACTCCGGGGAACTTGAACTCAAATTCTATGTTAAATGCTGTTTATCAAAAGTGAGGCGAACGATGTTAATGTCAATTCCATTGTAGTCCGTTTAGTCAATCTCACCCAGAGTTTTCTGTTAAGAAATCATAATGTATTATTATTCCTATTTATTACAAAAAGCTTAGGATTCTTTAATTACGATCAGGATATCGCTGAATTCATGAGCTCTGTGATTCGTAGAAATGCCCGAAGATTTTAATCCCCTGAGTAGAGAAATTTTGTCAATTATACTATAACTATCATTATAATTGATATGATTGTTTGTAATGCATTTTTTAGTGTCGAGTGAGGTTCTATTTAAATGAACTGCGTCGAACAAGTATTCTTTCTATGAATAACCCATGAAGTAGCGTTTATTATTTATGTCCTGATCAAATATTGTATAACAATGACACCGCTTTAATTAGCTTACATAAATGTAAGATCTGATTTGAGTGCCTTTGGTTTCTGCAGGTGAAACAAATACTACATAAGCTTTCTTTTGAAGCATTAAACTCTATTTTAGTCAAAGAGCGAATAGTGTGTCATCATGTAATATTTCAATGTACATATCAAATACAGTGTAATGAAAGATATACCAATTGTGAAGTTTATGTAGTATGTACATTCATGTAGCATCTGAATTTTATAATCCAGAAAATGTTTAGGCGTAAGACGTGACCTGTGGTTTATACTTAACGATTGTGAACAAACAACAAACTCTATGCATATAATATATATTTTATTGATCCGTGATGTACAAGAAATAGTAAATATATTAACAGGTAGTTTGCAGTGTGGACTAGTGTTTTTTATATGTTCAGTGTGTTATATCGTATTGTGTAATAATTTAAAATGATCCGAAAAAATAATAATGATATTCAGTTACGCAACAATCAGCTCACGTATACTTCTTGGTGTTTTATCTTTCATTTGGTGCATTTTTGATAATCTCGCACAGTATTACTTTATAGTAAATGTATGTAGATTCCTTACAATTAGAGAATTATTATTTGTAGAATCTCTCGTGGCTCAAAGCTTGATACAATAATGTAAAAGTGAAATTGAACTTTGCTCATTCATATGCTCTTCTAATAATACACAAGATATTTGCTATGTCGTACACAAAACATACTCTGCCTAAACTATATATGTAAAAGTCTTACTACATATCGATATATATTTATGTAACCAATTTGTATGGCTCTTCCTAATTCCAAACGAATATTTTGTCACACATCAAAATACAACTCTAAAATGAGGAAAAGTAATATGTACGAATCAAAATAATATTGTAATTACTGTCGCTGTATTCTTTGCCTGAATATCAAACTACCGATTTACAATGCTACTCAGAAACAATACGACTTGTAAGTTGAATAAAAAAGTGAAAATTTAAATATATCACGATGAGAATCAACGTGTGAATGTATGATTTATTGAGGTGCATCACAAAATCAATGATATTTTCATAACATATTGTTTTATTGAACTCATAATGAATTTATACATTCAGAATTATCAATAATTATTACTATTACACATGTGCGTAAGATCTAAAATGAACTCTCTAGTGTGTGCTTTCCAGTAATCGTTTATTTATTGCATTTCAAATTAACTAACACCTACTGAAAAATACAAGCAGGTTGAAATGTGTCACTACTATAACATGACTGGCATTCACCTGCTTAAGAATAATAATAATCAATTGATAACGATCATCTCTGCTTTCACAATACATAAGATTCTTCTCTACAAAAGTAACAAACCTGAAGAATAAATCTGACTCTTTTTCCATCGATCACTTAGAGTGCAAGCTGATACAGATATACTATCTAGAGAACTTACTTAACATTTATTTATTGAATATTTTAGTACATAAAACTTGATAGCATTCCAACAAATAAATGTGGACATCATGTTATTATATGTTACACGTGTGCTCATGTACGATAATTATGTGCTTATAAATCTCAACACCTTCATATATAGCGATATGGTAGTTACATCATCACTCTGTTTCTTCTTTAATATTGTCAATAATATTTCTCTCAATCACCTCAATGGAGAAAATGCTACGTACTCACTCTAAACTAACAGGTAACTGACTATAAATTATGATTATAACATTTATAAGATTTATAACACGCATAAGTTTATGATTACACTTCTCTGATTTTACAAATCTACTTGGTTTATTCTGTTATGATCTACTAAAAGCCTCTTATATAGCGTCCAAAGGTTTCATTTGATCAGGTAGCGAGATTTACACACTTAAGTTTACTTTTAGATTTATTTAATCTGTTCAAAGAATCATTCCTATCCGTCAATCCAGTTGATTTCTAGTGAAACTCTATATATGTTCTTTTCAAAACTACTGCGCTTGCTTTCATTTCATTCTTTCATACTCTTGTGTAGATATTACATATCTTATAATACTTTTTGGCAAGGTTTTAGTATGGTTACTGATTTCAATCAATTTAGGAGATTTATCATATTTAAAGCGTTGAAAATATTAAGTTCTATCTTCTGTGCCTTTTTGTGAAAGTACAGATTGGTAGATGAAGCATTTAGATCATTAGATACATTATGCGGGTATATCAAAGGAGGAAAGTCGATTAAATGTATTGTCCATGGGATATGTGCTGGTCTGCTGGTTTTATGTTGGTTTGTGTGTGTGTAGAACAAATATATTTAGGCTCATACAGACAAACATAAGGGTTATGTATTACATTACACATAATATGTCAGTTACCTTCACAAAATATTAGGTCAGTCTCGATGTACAGTGAGGCAAATAATATTTTATGGGAAAATTATAATATAATCTCGTTTAACATTCTTGCTAGTACTATTAATCATTGAGGGAGCTAATGATACAAAAAGAACCAAACATACTACAAGTTAAATTAAATTATTAAGTAAATGGCCAATACTGTAAAACTTGAACTTTTGAAGGGAATCTACATTTCAAATCAATTTGGTTCGTTAGGATCCACAGAAAGAATACATAATATATAATTTTATAAGTGCGTTTAAAGATCGGATTAAGGTAATTAGGTCGAATAAAACTGCTTGTGATGATAAAACTGAATCTGCACGGGATCCTTTCATCAGCATCTGCACAGGCTTATTATTACAACACTGGTTATGGTGTATATCATTAAAGTAGTTCGTTTGCCGTAAGCAACTACAATATATAATATATATAATATTGTGATTAAAGACATGGTTAGTAGTTTAATTGCAAGCTTATATCTTCAGTCAGGTAATATTATAAACTTCGTGTTGGCTGGCTTGTTAATATATATATTCGCTTGCTCTGTAGTTCATCAAAAAGCCGAAGGATCTCTCTTTATGATTTATTAAGTATCTTGTTTGCTCTTGCATTAGCCATTTGTATCCTATTCTCATTGGATTGAGCCTGGAAAAGGATACAAGACATACACACTTAATTCATTAATAAATCCTGTGCAAGGACAACGTATAAAGTTATTAATGGGATGATGACGAGGCATGGAATACACGCCGTGTGTAATCCAAGCTCTGTCCATTATTATTATGATTACCTTGAGATTGATACGATCCACTTGTCTATTCTGGCCCTCAATTTCTGTGCCCATATCAATAGCCATATTTCGTAAGTTTCCCAGCACGATCGAAACCTGCCCCATGTTTTCATCCATTTCGTCTTCTCTTGCGTCACCCGTTATTCTAAAACAAAGACATACATGTGTTCATGTTACTTTATACTTTCTCTTTTCAAACTACTCTCTCCAAAGTTTGACTTATTTGGTGAAATATCAGGTAGCCAATTATAAGTTTGTGGGTAACAATGCGAGTCAATGTGCATGTATTCTGTATACGTACGGAATGTACTTCAGTTGAAGATTATATTTATTCTGTTATTCTATTATTGTGTCCACGTCATTATACACAATCCAGGTGCTTTCACACACACCAATCATCATCATCATCATCTCGATATTATTCACAAGAATGAAACTTACTTCTGTATATATCCCCCTGAAGGAGCAGCAGCCGTACCTGAAGCCCCATTTCTATCGTCCATGACCCGTGTTGGTTGGTTATTTATAACTTTCCCATCTTCAGTTCCTTTCCAAGTTGTCGCATCCTCTTTGAATTCACTCGTTCTGACGATAAATAAAAACATTTTCTTTGAAAGCCTTCACCCAACACTAACAACATCTTCGCATCTTGACTGTATATAAAAGTAATGCACATGGAAAACTCCTGGGCATCCACGTGAAAGACGAATGAATGAGATTCTTCTTCGTCATCTTTCACTTGGAATCTCAAACTCACTTGGTACAAGGAAGCACACACAAACCGCAACATTTTTCCAGGCCAGTGAGATTCTTCTCAGCTTCCTTCATGTCATTATTGATCTGATCCATTCCTTCTTCAATCCTATCCAATTGCTCTGTATGAAATGAAAGCAAGTGTGCATGTAATTCATGAACGGAAACCCAATAGTACATACATATCATAAATACTAACTCATCAATTATTAGTCACTTCAATCAAGCACACACACACAAGAAATTACTTTCATATGATGAATCTGTAGAGGAATATATGAAAACGTACAAAAGGTAGCCGCAAGCAAAACATGTATTAGCGAATCGTCATGTCTAGTCAATTCCTACTCAGTCCTCGCAGGTTTAATATTCAGAGAGAACTCGACGGGAATCATTTTGACTGGAGAACTGGGAGAAAGCATGTAAAGCAACTCGAACCCAATATATACGAGACTCTTCTTCAATCGACTCGAATTATATCAATGTCATGTCTAGCAGAGATATCAACAGAGAATGCTAAGCAAGAGAGAGGTAGTGTAGGCGGTTCAGATTTTCTACTTGCTTATTATTAAAGTTGTTAGTGACCACCACAGACCACTACACACACAGTGATATCGTATTTTATGTGAAAGAGAAAGCAAGAGGGAAGCTCGTGCGACCACTACACCACAGCATTACGTTAGAAGCAACGCGTGTGTGTGTATAAATATTTATAGCAACGTGTATAAAGCAGATATAATGAATACTTCTCAATTACGTTTCAAAAAGAGAGTACTTTTAAGGCTACATGTGAGGGTGAGAGCAAGATCAGGTTAAATGTCATGCCAAGTGTGGGAAAGCTGATACAAAAGACAAGGAAAGAAAACAACAGGAATCGCTTGATTTCAAACTAAATGTTCACCATTTCATTGTAACTTTTCAGTAAAAAAAGAAATAAAATTATACAAGCAAATAAACAATCATACCTCCTTGCGTGTTGAGCATGTCCAGAGTTTTAATTCCTGCATCTTGAGACTATACACATACAGTCAACATAAAGTAAAGTAAACAAAATAATTTTTATTACAAAAAGCTCTTTAAAACTAGTGCAAATAAGAATTTAGCTGCTATTTGTCGTTTTCTTGAAGTGAAAGTATGCAATTTATTTAATTAAATCATCTAGTAATAAAATACTTGGGAGATGTCCCGTTGATTTCTTGTCTCATGTGTTTTTGCTGCTACCAAAGCACAATAATGAGAAACATGGTTTAACTTGTGTTGTTTGATACACAAATACCAGTAAATGGAAGTGTATCGCTTATTTTGCATTACAAATTATCGACAGTATTCAAACACTTGTTTAGAAGGCAGATAAAAAGTCTGCAATGTTTGTGAAACTTATTGAGCACTGGCTAAACATATTATTGTCTTAAACAAACATGTATTTCCAAGTGTGGATTTGAAATGCATTTGAAAAATTACTTACAAAAAACCAAAATAAATATGCTAACGAATATGTAAATTTTCTGAAAACAGAAGAGATTTCTTGAATCTGTACCGCACAAGAGAGTAAAGTCTCGCGACAAAATCAGAAATGGACACAAGAAGATGCACTCATAAAATATTGGTCTATATTGTTCTATCATCAGCAGAATCGAAAAAGACAAGAAATCAGCTGAAAACTCTCCCGTTTTTTTTTCTCTAGAGAACTTGTGAGTTGCGAAAATATTCTTGCAAGTCGGGTTCAATTATTACTATGTTAAGGCATTGAGGCTAACGTTGTTGTTGTTCTCTCCGTACTTTCTCTCTCCATTCGCAGGAGAAGATAATGAGAACCCGTCGTCGTCTGTCATGAAAAGTGTTTTTGGAGTAACTGGTAAAAACTAATCTTGTTGGACGTGTGGGCTACATATTGTCACATTTCTTGGAAAACTCCAACTCTATCCCCTCAAATTGTATAAACCTTTTTGTCTCTTTGGGATTAACTGGAGCGTATCCTAATGTGCACAGTAAAATATGAATTGGAAATACATATATATACATATAAATGTATGAGATTCTCGAGAAACATGTACAAGAATTATGCGATTTGTTTTCCCTGTGTTATGATTAGAAAATCGTGTGTGAACAATATTATGTAGGCAAGACCCAACGAATTTACTACAAGAGCTGTGTGTGTGTGTGTGTGTGTGTGTGAGCCCTGTGTGTGCTGTGTGTGTGTGATCTTGTGTAGAAAAATAATTCCAGGAAAATCTCGTCTCGATAAGGATTAAAACAAAAGGCTTAGGGAGAACATAATGATGCGAAGAATTTATGAAAGAGTATGTAGCTAAGATCGTTATGCGTGTCTGTGGGTTGAAATCCGGAAGGAAAGTATTTCTTTCAAATATTAATTTCCTTAATGTAAAACAATCCACTGACAGAAAACTGTCTGTGATGTGAATTAATACTCCTACTCATACAACTACTTATACTTTGTAACAAGTGTGCCTAACATTCATCTATTCTTCCGTAGTGAAGATTGAAGTTTGAGCAAAGCTGTACATGAAATGTTGATGATTTACTTGTGTGTACGTGAAATTCAGAGAAATCTCATAGACGTAATGTGTGTGTGTGCAAGTTACATATACATATATGGTTATGTATTAAGGAGAAAGGCCGGAGGGATCGAAGAAGCATGCATAAGACCTTCCTTTCTTCAGTATTCATGGAGAAAGCTATCAGCTACTATTTAATTGGATTGGAAGGGTTCAAGGGAGATCTGCTCTTGCATATGGATAGCTATGTATAATACAAGTTCACGAATACGACACAACTCTCCGAGTCTAAAATGTAAAGATCTCGTTAAAGGGTGAAAGCGGAGAAAACAGAAAAAGTTAATAAAGAGATGAGAGATATATGTTGTCGGTGCATATGACTAGGAGAACAAGCGACATGAGAAGACATGATTATTAGCAGAAAGAGGCAGCAGAGAAAGTGAAGAAGAGAGGGTACATACTGGAGAGAAAGGTAGGAGCAGAACAGGCAGACAGAAGAAAGTGTAGAGAGACAAGTTTGGTCGGTCCTTTCTGGGCTCATTATAACTTGGTGACCTAAAGGAAAGAGGGAAATCACGGGGTGTATGTTTTTTATACACGAAGGACAACAAGAGGAAACGAAAACAAGAAAACCTTTTAATGAGCAACAATAATAATAATGTAATAATAATTGTGAAGAGAGAGAGAGAGGAGGAAAAGGTAAATATATGAAAAGGCTAAGTATGTCAAATATAGTTTTTTCAGTTTACTTTCTTGCGACTTGAACTGTATAATATAATGTTACTTTTCCGTAGAATACGGAGATATATAGCCTGGTGGTATATGATTCTCAAGGATTCTTCATATATTATCTATATATACAACGGCAGGGATACTTAATACACATTGAGTTGAGAGTTACACAGGTAAATAGAAGAGAATACACAGTCAACAGTGCAGGACTAGAAAGAGTCGTGAAAAACGTGAAAGATTAATCTGTTGGTAATGCAAGTAGGGATGATAATGGCAAGGGTAGAAAGGTCAGAGCACATGAAGAAACATTAGAATTAAATTATCTTTTCTCGTATTTTTAAAACAAACAGTTTTTCTTGTTGAACTAACAACACTGAAGATATGTTTTGAAGAAGGAGAAAGTATATGAATAAAACTGGGTGGGATGTAATATATAATGAAGGTATATACTAACCTCCTTGGTCGTCTAATGCGACCAGAGTTCCAATTGCAGCTTCCTTGCTCTGTGTATTATTATTTAAATTCATTGTAAGGGATGAGAATAGATGAAAAGTTGATGATGTTCCAGAGTGAAAAGCAGCGTAAAGAAATGGAAAGAATATACACATCGTCATCATTGAAAACTATTCTTAGCTGAGTTGATGATTTGTTCGAGTTCAATCATTTTGGTCGACTTTCTAAGAATTTGTAATGGTCATATATATACGCACAAGTATACACTTGAATTAGGAGAAACTACGAACAAACTTGGATATGTTTCCCTGTTGCATCCAAACGTGATTGAATTGTAGTAAAACAACAAAGGAACAAGAAATTTCTCGATGAAGAAAGGAACTCTTAGCAGGATTCCTACCGATTGAAAAATAGATACAGAATTAAACTCTGCCTCGATGAGCAGACAGGTTTGATTCCAGTTGGCATTTCGTCTTCGTTAATGTAGAAATGTATATATGTACATTTGTGTACGAAAAGAAGAGAGATTGGGAACGAAGGTAGAGAAGATAATCAAGATTCAATGTGACGACTACTGAATACATAGAAAGTGAGAGAAAGGACGCGTGATTTGGACATATGCTTCGAGACCTTTCATGTGCAAATAGCCCAATGACAATTCTATCTTTTGTCATCCTTTCAAATCCATTTCACATGGACTTTCTCCACGGTTTTAACTTCAATTCTCTCTCTCTGTCTCTTGGGCTTTCACATACTGGAGGAGGATTTTATTTAAGCACTGCTTGGGGTCTCTTTCCCCAGAATACATGTGTACTGTAGATAAATGCATATACTCAAAGAGAACATGGTCTACTAACTACTAACTGCCAATAAGTATATATAGACGTTTTGTTTTATAGGAAAAATGTTTGAGTTCTTTTTCATGTATTTGACAGTCAATAGACAGTTAGTAATATTCTGAGATATCACTCTTTTGGATGTCTCACTAGCGCATACTGCATGGTTGCTTCTTTACAGATGAATTAAGTTATTAAATTGCTCGTGTTTCAGAATATTAATAAAAGATCAATGTCATATGTAGTAATAATAATATGCAACTCGACTAATATCGAAATCGTAAACAAGTAGAACTTAATTTAGTAGTTTCAGACAAAACACATTCTCTTACCTCATCGCAGAGCTGAAGCATCCGACGAGTACTCTCCAGAGACTGCAAAAAGAGAAACAATGATTTTTGAGACTTCTGCTTGTAGTAATATTGTATTTCGTAAATTCTATTTCTAAGACACACACAATACAACTTTCATATTCGGAAGTAGTTCATATACACAAGGCAAAAACGTCATTAGAAATGAAAAAAGACAAAAAAGAAAATAAATGACAAGATGAATTCCAGTTTCATACTCGCGTTGAAAGAATTTCTGAGAAACACTTATTTACAATGCATGGAAGGAGAAAGACACGATAAATTCCTCGTTGACAAGATACATGACTTAAATTCCTAGCGACTTTGTACTTTATTTCTTTGCTCGTTTACCCACCCTGTTTTGAAGGTGCTCAGCAGTTGCAAACGAATAGAAGAATCTTCTTTCAGATGTCATTTTCAGGTTTATTGGTATATATTACGGTAAAATAGCAGTGGATTTGTTTTTATCAATTGTAGGCTGTGTAATGACGATCACGGATGTCCAGAGAAATTATGTAGAACTATGTACTATGTATATATATGCGACTTCAATCTCAACTCAACAAATGAAGTTGAGTAGGACTTGACTTAAAGCAATCTAGTTTTTGGAATGCTTTCATGTGCAATATGTGTGTGTGTAACTTTCATTCGGGGGAATGATAAATGTGTTATACTCATAACTGTTCAATGTATTCAATATCGCTTTTTCACTTGGCTAATAGAATTTGGAATATGACACTTGTTCTGAAGCTTCTCGTGAAGTCCGGTATAATTCAATACTTCATTACACTTAATAATGACACGGAAAGCGAGAGGAGAGTGAATATTGTGGTATATCCTTATTCACTCCAGGTACTCTTTACACGACAGGTATAATGATTTAAAATCTATTCCTACCTACACTATATAATTCTAACTACATGCAAGTGCGAAACCCAACTTGAGTTTCAACATGAAACTTATATTAAGTGATTCACAGACAAGAGAAAGGTCGAGCTGCACGAAGTATTGGAATTGTCTCTACATAATGTCCCCGCCGCTGGTATATACCTTGATTAGAAAATTGAACGTGTAAATGTAATAAAAAATACAAGTCAAAAAGTACTGTGAAAGGGCTGTGGCAAAAAAGTTAGAATTATGTCTATGGATGATTTCTTCTATATATCCAGATCAATAAAGTGGATGGCTCTGTAAGAGAGCCTGAAAAAGAATGAACCAACAAGTGTCCAGGAAAGAATTAAGACTGGAAATTTGTTGAGATGTGTGGGACTTGAGTGATGTATAAAAAGTTAAGACAGGCGAGGGGAGAAAGTCAGAAAAGTGTATCGAATGTAGTAGTGTGGCTGAGTGAGAGAGTTAGTGAAGAGGTGGAAAGAGAGAACCAGGTAAACATGAGCCGAATGAATGATGAATGGCTGGAGTTTAAAAAAAGACAAGATATATAATATCTGTCGTTCGTTGGATAAACATCGGCAGTAGTCACGTCTAGTGGAAAGCAACCAAGTAAACTCAATACATGAGATAGAAAGGAGGGAAGGAAAGACTCTGGGGAAAAGTGCGCATCTCAGACCAACCCTCATACTCTCTCAACAAGTATAGAAGTAAAATACATCACACATACATATAGAAAAGTCTTGGATGAAACTCTCACACTTTCCTTATTTCCCTCAAACTATACACACAACACAATATGCAGTTTACATACAATTGTCAACTTTTTTAGCCAGAAGCGACGAGCTTTCTACCTTTTATTGTGTTAAAATTCCAAAATGAAATGAAAAGTTGGAGTCATTTGATCAACACACATACAGACATATAAGTGTGTGTGAGTGTGTGTCATTTAAATGAGATGATACTTTGTAATTTACTTTCTTTGTGAGTTTGGAATTTGTTTGTACAGAGGTAGATACTTTTTAAACTTGGATGACTTGTGCATAATCATTCACCTGGTATATTGCTCATACAGTATATATGTCTTACTTAGGATACTACATATTCCATTACAAACACGTTGAAGCCTTATGTGAATTGAAGTTAAATATAGTTACTTGGGAATCATCCGTACAGGTTTACTTCGTCTCTACTTAAAACCGCAGCTTATAATTCGGCTCATGCATGTACTGGTAAATATAAGGCCTAGACGCCCATTTCGCATAAATGAGGCTGATGTATATGGCATGTCACTAAAGATTGAAGATATACTGATAAAGTTTGAAAAATAATACAACAGTGCGGGAAAATAAAGTTTAATGAGTCAGTCTTCTCAATCAACTTCACTACCAAGTTGGATTTCTTAGATTTACAAATTGAAATAGCAACAATGCTAGTGTAGTGTTGTGTTTTTTTCCACTTTGAGACCTATCGGGGCAACTTGATCTATAAGAATCACATGTTAAATTGATTTTGCGAGGTCTCAAGTCTCCCGGTAGTAAAACACCAACGAGATTGAGTAAAAATGCATACAATCGTATGTGTATTCTTGGGCAAAATCTTCAAGTTTGAAGTAAACGTACTCTTAACTAATTTACACCGCTATATTTTTTTCCAAGTTGAACGAGTAAACCTTCTATGTAGGGAAATTACAGCAACGTCATTTATGCAAAATGAGAGTTTTAACCTCACAATTTCCTGTCATGTATGAAACGAATGATCAACTGCGATTTTGTGTGTTAAATTCGCGAATAAATCTCTTCCAGCTGCTGAAATATGAAAGTGATTTGAATTCTCAGTATTGTCTCCAACAACAAAATGTATTATTATATGATTGAAAGAAGGTAGACAATACAAACCACGGGATACAATCGAATATTAGAAGCCTTAATACTTTCTTTCACTTTCTCTCGCAGGGAGAGAAAGTTCCAGATGTACCGGAAATATGATTGTTCTATGAATTCAACATAGCCAATAATAATATGTGTTCGTTCAATACCTTCCTAGGCAGATGTAAGAGCTCTTCTGCTATTGTATTTGCCCATGTCTTTTGATCTCATTATTTGAGGAATATTATATACCTCTGAATTATTCGAGACAGACAAAAATCAGACGAATGTCGAGTATGATTATAATACCTACGACGGAGGAGGAGGACAAGGCTTTACATTATCTTTCGTCTTGAGATTTTGAAGGACATTTAGATCTATTTTGCCCAATAAAAAGCCGGCTTATATCTATGAATGTAGATTTGTATGGAGAGGTTTTAGTACCAACCTACTTATACATGTATTGTTGTTTAGGACAGGAAGCTTTGCTTTCTTGTAGTTCCCCTTGTCTAAAAGCTTTACTTTATAGACGGTTGTGTAGGTGCAGCCATATTACTTACATATAGGCACCCATGGGTTTTTTAAGAGTTTCACGGAAGAAACTGGACTTTCTTTTTATTTGTATTGAGCTAAACAAAAAATTACAGGTATCGTGTTCCCATTAGACATCAGAGGTAGGTTTTCTATTACATTTAAAGCTAAAAATGAATCAAGATTTGTATCGTGTAAAAGGAAAGAAAATAGTTGACAGTGAATGGAAGTGATGCAACAGTTGTGATACATCTCCTAAAAAGATTGTGGAACCATTTTTTTCTGTCAGCGAAGATTTGCATATAAAGTCATTATTATAATGAGATCGTTATTACTGAGAATGAGGGAACGCATTGAGTTCAGAGCTTCCTTTACAACGGCTTTTATTCATTCATCATCGGAGGATTTTGCCCATTATAATAAGATCACATAACGTGGAGACGCGCTACACGCAACTAGATAATTGGATTTGTAGTATTTTCAGGGTCATTTTTACAATAATGAATCTATTATTGTTGGCTTTGATCTGTAGCTGACTTATTGACCTAGTGTTACCTTTCCTACTAAAAGAAAACTAGTGAAGAGGTACGACATCTTTTTCCACTATAGGTAAGAAAACTTGTGAGAAATCTGTTTACAGCTTTCAAACCCGAACATATTTACTTGTGAGTGTGCTGACTGAAATTCCTCTCTTTGATAAAAATCGTAAAGCTAATTGTACCAAAATCCCATTCCACTATCCCGCCAATAAAAAAGGACAACCAAAAGGCCTAAATATTATTATGTAACTCCTCCGGGTAACTTGCGCTAATTTTGTAGCGTCTGAACTTTTTTCTTTTGTAAAGATGTGGCAGAGCAGCTCTTTCTCATTAGGCGAGACTAAATGAAATTTGCATCGTTTATTTTTATTACTCTCGGCTGTTCGCTCAGTTCCACAAAAGTGGCTTGAATTGTGAGTAGACAGGATGGAACTGCATGAATGAATAATAAGGTTTGAGCTTAACCGAATGAGTATCATTCTTCTTCTGGGGATTTTTGGCGTGACACAGAGCGCATATAACGTAGACACATATATTTATATATGGTAAAAGTAAACTACATTAAGGACTAAATATTTCGTGATTCTACCTCTCTCTCGTAATCTGAGCTAGTTTTTATTTCGTAAAAAACCGTGTCTTGGAAAATGCTGCTGCAACTACACATACACACAGACACTGCACATTGAATGGCATAAGAGACGACAACGATGATACAAAAATTGTAGGAGAGTTTCTTTGAGTTCTCTCAAATCGATCGGTGGACTCTCACAGGTGCTTTAGTGTTCCAGCGTGCCAGACTTGTTCTTCTCTGTATAAGAGAGAGCCACCGATTTCTCTGTAAACTTTTCTTTATTCCTCCGAGATCAAATCCATCTTCCACTTTTTCATTTACTCGTTTTTTCTGCGAATTCAATTCTCACTCGTAAGCCTTTTCCTCAAAGGCAATCATATCGCGTGTGTGTGTGTAGGTAAGTAGGTTCTTTAGCTATACACCTGACTATGAGAAAACGAAGGAGACTCCTGTGCAATCCGTTCTCAACGAAGGTGCTATTTACGTAATCAAGGGACTTGGCTTTTCACTTGGGACCAAGTAAATATCTTACTTTGCACATTTATCTTCTCTCTCTTCCTTACTTCCTTCAGGGTTCCTGGTATTACTACTACTTTGTTCATCTTGGTAGATAATCAACTCTCTTGCACATCTAAATCTACGAATCTTCCCTAATCTCATTCGACCCTCGATGCTGCCCAACTTCTCATTTCCTTAAACAAACATCCATCTCTTTGATCATTACGCGATACAATGTATACGGAACACATCTTCTTCTATACATGAGACCTGTCAAAATGCTTAATGAAAAATCCTTCAGCCTTTCGTAACATCAAAAGTAAACCCTATGTAAGTAAGCATTACGTGTGTACCATTTGAATTCCTAAATTAGTTCACAATTTGCAACTTTCTATTCACACTCTTTCTATACGTACAATAGCAGGTGAACTGGTGGGCACTCATTTTTAATCACACACTCTATGCTTTCTCTCCCTTTAGTGATGAATGCTTTTTGGCTCTCGATTTTATTATACGTAATGACTTACTTTGATGATATGTCACACTAATGGGTATGCCAAAAACAGGTTACTAAATCAATTTTCATTTCACACAAGAAAGGAAATTGAAAATAAGATGTGAACTGCAATTTACTCGCACACCCGCAATTTGTATTACGGTTACGGGATATAAGACGAGGGAGTGGGTGTACGTTTCCCATTCACGCTGAGATGTCAATATGCGTGTGTACACGATACATTCAAGATTTCAATCAAGTTCTCACTTCCACCTTCCCACATACATATAAGGTTGACATTTTGTTAAAAAGTATCACGTTTCCCGACAAAGTGACTATTTTTGGAATCAAACAACATCTTTACTTTCATTCGGACTTAATGAAAAAGAGGAGTACAAAGAAAGAGAGAACTCGAGATGCATATTTGATTATTACACACAAAGGATGCTACAGGAAATAATAATGATGCATGGATGGGATACATGAGTACGATTGAAATGTGTGTAGTATTTATCCTTTGCAAATAGAGAAGTTATTATGGGTAAACATTAAACTGGAGCAAATATGTATCTATATATTTTGAAGTTTGAACTTTACATGAACTTCATAAGTTTATAACTATTACCACGAACAGGAGGTGCATGATGTTGGTGAATTATAAGTATTGATAAATTTAGAAGGAGATCAAAGAAAAGGTTAATAAGGAAAGTACCTAAGAACACGTAACCTGTACAGGAACATATTTCTCTCCCACACATTCATCGTATTATTAATGTAGTCTTGAATTGAAAGGGCATAGAAAGGGGAAAGCGTACAAATCCTATGATGATGATGATTTCTTTTATAATTCAAGCATATTAGAAACGTATTATTACTTACCTCGTCAACAACTTGATTCGTCTTGAGTTGAATCCTCTCCAACTCATCGTAAGCTGTGTGATCCGGTGCTGGCATTGTAATGTGATATGAGAAATAGCAACGACCTACAAAAAGGAAAATAAGCCTTATATATCACAAGAAGATGTTAAGATTATCTCATTAAATCAGAAGTGAACCTCTCTCTCTTGGAAGGTCTCCCTTGAGAGGAAACCTGATATCTAGACTTATTTGCAATTAGTTACACAAGATTTTCAAAGGTGAAAGTATAAGAGAAAATTCGGCGAAATGTAAATTCCCTCGTACACTTCTTTCAGTCCTAACTTCATATTTAATTGAAGTAACAGAGAAGATAGAGTTCTGAGCAAAGTGGATCTCACTTTCTTTCTGTGTCTGATGTAAAGGTTTGGCTTTATTCACATGTACCTTATTTATGATGGAAATTAAGAGAAAGTCCTAGTGAAGATTAAGAGGTAACCAGGTAGGAGCTTAAAAGGTAATCCAACCAAGGACATGTGACGTTAGAGAGTAGACTGCTGAGAGACTTCTTCTATGTGTTTGTATGTGTTTGTGCTCAATTAGGTTTGGATAAGTAAACTTTGTGTGACGGATTTTATTAGTTTGGAAGCCTCGGCAGGGAATCGCGCTTGTTGCCTAATAAGCGTTAATGGACAACAAGTGATCTTGTTTCACACGCTGCTTCTTTCCTAGTGTGAAACTAAATTCAAGTCACCTCCTTTCGAGAGTAAAATGATACAGAGAGTCAGAGAGTTGTTGCTGATGCTGCTGCTGCACTTGTTTGAGAGTCGTATTAGCAGATGCAGCAAATGTGAAAGTAGTATAGAAAGGAAAGAGAAAACGCTCTGAGGAAGATGAGACTCACAGACACAAACGAAGAAGAAGACGACGAGAAAGCTTCTCGGCTGTTTTCAGTCCAGTCTTACTTCTTAGAAAGAAATGTCTTTGCGAGTGGGGATGGATCTTCTACTTGAGGCAACAACCAGTTGCAGAAGATAATATTATATTACACCCATTATTATTGGCCTCCCGTGCCTTTACACACACATAAATAAGCCTTATATGTCTATAGACATTCGCAGACTCGGATTGTCAGAAGGATTCCATACATAAGTATGGATGTATGCACATACATTTAGATGTAGAGAGAGTTGGTAGCTGAGATTTTTAAATGGAAAGAAGTCAAGTGGGCACACACACACACATACATATACACGGATGAATGGAGCGAGAGAAAGTCGGAGTCAGCGAGATAAAGATACTTTTCTTGAGCCACGGAAGCAATAAAACTTTTTAGGTAGCATTTGGTACGAAAGTTGACTTGTAATAATAAGAGAGGGTTTCCCCGAGTCCAACTCTACCAAAGAAAATCAATACTTTTAAAGATTTAACTCTTATATTGAACTGCTATCTCTCTCTAGTGAAAGTCTTTTCTTCTTAAGCATTTCCAGTTAATAGGAGATGAGAGAACGCGTGTGAGTATGGAATATATAGACTTCTTATTCTTAAGGCCATGTGAATTTAATGGGAGAGATATTCTACGAAGCACCGGTACTTTTTCACTCCTCAGCAAGTGCTTATCTACGAGGAAAAGATATTTTTCTTCCTATAATCGAGCGTGGATACCACACAGAAGAGAGCAGAGATATTTGTTACAAGGAAAACGATGGGATTGGAACGGAAACGATGAGCATGTTACGTATACATATATAGCTGGAAGGAAGGAAACACGGTTTGTATACATATATGTATTAGTAGTTACCGAATGAGAGGGTATTTTGTCAGAGTAATCCTAGTTTCAAGAAGAGGTGCTTCTGGTGTTAGAATATCATCATCACAATATGTTACCCTAAACCTAGTTGACTTTTCTCAAGAGATTTAGGTGGGAGAAATTTTTCTCCTTTGGTAAAAAGAACCTCGTGGAAGAAGAAGAAGTATATGCGTATCTTTAAGATGGGGATTATAATAATAAAAGGAGTTTCTAGTTTACTCTTGCAAATGAGATGGTGGTGGTGGTGTGGTTTATATATTATATATATACTTATATATGTATAGAATCTATGTGGCCAGGTATACGGTGGAGAAAGAAGTCTCAAAAGATCCCCCTTACAGTTCCCAGGTGGTGAAGAAAAGTTTAAAATTGTTTTTCCTTCATGCTCCGAGTATTTTTAGGATCACAATTTCGAAGAAATAAAGACTTAGGAATGTAATATCATTCGGGAGCAACGGTGTGTCCCTTATCTAATTAGAAAGTGTGATTATATGATCATAATACATCATAGAGAGATGTGTTTAAAAAGATGTTTTATTGCGAAAGAGTTGAATTGCAAAATAAGTTCCCACATTCTATTCACTTTTGAAAGAGGCCTATTTTATTAGTGTAAAAGGATTCAATTCTTCTTCTGTTCTAATTACTCAAAGTAACCTGAGTGTAATGCACACTATATATAAATTCTGTCACAAATAGAATTAAATTGAATTAGTAGAAAAGGCGGAAACATTTCAGATGAAGCTCTATATTATACACCTACCCACACTTCTTTAGTTGATGATATTATTCAGTTCTACAAACTTGTATCATAATGGTAAGAGTGAATTAGGAACAATCTTTGTTTTGCTTCTTAGAATTGTATTTTCTCCTAGTCTCATTCTATCAGCTATAATTCGAGTGGTCACATCATGAAGAAACTTTCATTCTCAATAGTGGCATTAATTGGGACAACAAAGTAACAACTTTATTCCAAGAAAACAAGTCAATAAATGAAAGGAAATGAGGATAACAATCAAGGAGGAACCTCCTGTGCTACTAAAACTAAAACTAAACCAACTTTGGCCATTATTATCATTCAGGAGGTTGTTATATCACTGGTTAAATGGTAATTGAATCTTTGTTTTCACCCTGAATTTCCTAAAATATATTATGCCAATGTATACAAGTGAATACCAAGCCACAGGTTTCTCTGTATTGCAGGTTATTCAATCAGATATATATTATAGTGGGTGTCTTTGATGTGAACACAGAGAATCTTAACAAATAACAAAGACACCATCACTAAAAGTGCTTCTCTTCTAATCCTTCACTAAACTTTGCACAAATAATTCCTCGTAATATGATTAATCGTCCTCCTACACAGGATTTTGTCAACCTAACTAAATATTGTAGGCGATTCATTATAATATCATTATATTATAACTAATCATCAATCAACTTCATTGTATAAGAGATGAAATGTCAAAGGGAGTATTATTATTATAAAACTACTTATAAACTATTATTTAAACACATTTGTGTGTTATATAAAACGAAAATTCTTTCTTTATTGGCCTTAATTCTCTGAAATTAGGAGGGTGTGTGGACAAAATTTACACAAAACTAAGCTTTCCTCTCTGTCATTCCAAGTTTGAACAACAGGTAAGTTGGGAAAAACAATTCATGGAAATAGATAGGTTGTGTGTGTTTTATATATTTCACCGTCTCTCTTCTGTACAGAAACCTTCTCCTTCTAGTTTAAACTTAAATGAAAAAGTTCTGTCATGTCCTTGCAGGTGTATTAATGTAATGACAGGTTTTAATTATTCATCTTTGCATCCATAATTGCTCTACGTATGTACATAGTCTAGTTCTGAAACTTATATTGAAGACACTCTTGTGACCGTTTAACATGCAAATAGAATATATATATAGGGCAGTTCCCATTACCTACTATATGCATTACAATCAGTCGTCAGTTGTACTACGACTGACCCGTATATTTAAATAATACTGGGTTTTAAATTTTTAACCATCTTGTGTACTATACAGATACACACACGGAACATGTCTAGAACTCAAAAATCAATTAATTTTCATTTACTAAAGTTCAACTTACCTTTCTTAGGAAGACAATAAAATGTTTATTTCAGTCAAAAGTGAACAATTTGAGTTTTGTAGGCAGCAGTTATATATATCGACATATATATAAATATATATAAGGAGCAGGGGAACGGATGTTTGTATAAATTTTGGAAGACTTTGATGTGATATATTGATCAGCAAACAAAGTTTAATCTCACACGTCAGAACCCTTTTTGACGTTTTTGATATATTTATAGAAAAGCTATTTATCGTGTAGTAGGACTCGTTGTGTTATGTTTGTGTAAAATATAAAAATTGTCTTAAGAATGAATGACAATGTAAGGGCAGTGTGTGTGTGCTACGCTATATTTTATATGGATGAAATTCGAGATGATGATGATGATGGTACTAGACTTGTGCTAAATTGTGAAGTATTGTATTTCACTAATACTTTCAACTTGTCTTGTCTTTCCTTTTTGCCTTTTGTAATAAAGTGGTGACCTTCTAAGATAATATTAGTAATAAGTAAACTGATCTGTAGACTATGAAAGATTGTAGACGAAACAAAACTCACATGCTTAAACAGAACAGAAGGAATGAGCTGATGTGGTAGAAATAGAATGTTGAATGGAAATGAGATATGAGTAATTTGGTTTAAGCCCTTTCTCTTACAACTATAACGTGGTGAATGAATGACTAATTGTGTGTGTGTGTATTAATTGAGGTGACGTAATGAGAAAAGAAATTAAATGAAATATGCAGATGAAATAGTAGTAAGGTGAACTAATAATAATAATAATAATAATGCCCAAGTGTAACAAGTGTTTGAAGAAAAACATGCAACATATGAGAAATCCATCCACCCACTCGTGGGAGAGATGCTGATGCCCACTTTTGACTGGCAGTTCATGTACATCTCTTGGGCCAAGTTAGACTTGCACCGTCGAGTGGAGTGGAAAGCAAAATGGTAAGGATGAAGTTACCACGGTCTCGTAGTTTCTATGGATGAGGTTCATGCTAAAAGTGGAGCTGATGGAGGTGTGAAAGGTGGAGGATTTCTTTGGGGGAATCCAGAGACAAGAGGTTGCTGCAAAAGCTTTGGGTTGTAAGTAGAGATCTATAAGGAAGACGAAGGACTGCTGGATAAATCCGACAGGACAGGATGGCGAAGACTGATTTGGGAACTGTGAACATGAATGAAAAGGACAAGAAAGATGAAGAGGCCCCTGTGGGGAATAAGAAAGAGACTGCTGAGGTATATGAAGGAACCTGAAATATCTAAAATTATGAGTAGGTTTTGAGACTTACTTGGTTTACAATGTTTTCATTTGTATGATATAGGAAAAGAAGAACAAGGAAGCCGTGGTAGAAGCGGACAAGCAAGATCCTGCAGGGCCTAAGGAATGCGTTGAAGTCCCTGGCGAACCAACGTGCGAAGAAAAAGCTAAACTGGAGGAAGTGGCTAAAAAGGAACTGGAAGAACGACGAAAAAATGCTCAGAAATATGTGAGGATATATTAAATTACTTTTTGAGTGAGTTTGTATGAATTGGTTGTACAGTTTTCTGTGATTTGGTAAAGATGGAAAAGTTGGCAAAAATCAAGCAAGATGAATTCAAACGAGAAGAAGCTTCGATGGTACCCCTCCGACATTACTTGATGGCTCATGTTGTTCCAACATTGACTAAGGGATTGATTGAAGTCACCCGAGCTAGGCCTGCTGACCCTGTGGAGTTTTTGGTTAGTCTCATATATAACATCATCAGTTGTTTCACTTATGTAATCATCAGTGGATTTTGCAACAAAATTCTCACCCACGTTCTCTATATTCTTCTAGGCCGAGTTTCTGTTCCAAAACAATCCTGGAAACATCAGCAGCACTGGAGCTCATATCTTCAAAACTGAAATGCTTTAAAACTGACTCTCTGACTGAATACTGAGCATGCAAACTTTCCCCATCTGAACTATAAAAGCCACAGTTGCAGCTCAACAGTTTCAATATTTATTCTAAAATACATGATTAAACGAATATCTTTCATAAAGACTGTACATTAGGTTAACTAACAATTATAAGCCGTTACGAATGGAACAGTTGCAATAAACTGCATATATATTGAATTGAATTTGTAAATTCAGTCAATCCTGCCCCCATTTTTACATTATGTTAACATGCTGGCAAAGCAGAGACAGTAAAACTCGTGATACATCCATTCCATTTCATACAAAATATATATATCTTCACACATGTTAATAAAAACCGATGTTCTCGCCTCTCTCTCTCTCTCCGTTCTATCCAGAAGTTTGTATATATTATGTCAATAGTCAATACTATCTTGCAACTAAAATAACTAAAAGCCTTGTGATAAACAGTGTTTATATTGACTGTTTATCCTGCACAGCTATAACTGTATTATTGTAGGGGAGTGAACATGATGATGATGATGTGATATGTCAAATAGGTTTATTGTGCACACAATAGTTCAAGAAACAGATTTTATATTAATGTCAAATTTGTCATGAAGTGCTCTCTCATCATCAAAGTTCAGTGTTGCTCATCGTCTTTCTTCTTGGCCCGAGATAATGTTACTGTTCTCTTTTTAAAATAGAAGTTGAATTATGCGTATTAGATCTAACAAAAAGTTTCTTATTGGGACTTGAGACTGAAACATACACACACGCGAATATGGCCAACTTAATTGGTTCAGGAGTAAGTTGAATTATGTGTATTTTATTTTATAAATATTTTGCTCAATTGCTCTGTCTCTCAAGGTCGCGAAGTTGTTATAATTGTTGTTGTGTAATTTGAATCTTTTCTAGCAACGGGGAATGTCCTTTGAAGAAAGAAGTGATGAAGATCAGAATGATGAAGCGATTGGAAGGGTCAATAATGGAGATAATGGAAGTCAAGATGTCTTAATATCATCTACGAATGAAATTGACGCTTTCAATAATACGACGGTCTTTAAGCGCGTCAATACTTTGTGGATAAGCGCATTCATGGCTTCTCTGTCTGTAAGAATGAATTACTTGATAGTTCAAGCAATTAAAATCATTTTGAAATTACGTATCTAGCTGATTTTTTATGGTTTTTAAATTGTAGATTGGACTTTTTATAATCTCAGCTGTACTTCCAATGGAGTGTGATAACTACTTGTCTTCTAATAAAAAGGACTTTGATACACCGTTTAACAGTACCACAGATGAGACTACTGTGTCTGTGATGTGTTATATTAAACCTATGTCTCTTATCTTGTATTTGCACACTCTTCTTTGGGGAACATTTCTTGTATGGTTTGATTAAGAAACACATTACGAAACAAGATGCAATTTTTTTAAATTTTGCTCAATCTTTCAGATATGTGACCAATTTATTCAATACCAGCACATTAAAGTACGAAGGAGAGGATATATAGACTTCTACAATGAAACTAGATTTACAAGTCAACTTGGATTTTGGGTTGTTTGTGCATGTCAGTAATTTATTGAATGGAAGTCTCAATTAGTACTTCCTATTAATGGAAAAATTTGATAAGTATATGGTTTTAAATTTGAATAGGGAGCACACTTTTGTTAGCTGTGTCGACTATTCTTCGTGACCATTGTCCGTCGGAGAAATTGTGTGCAAAAACAATTCATTTGAATCAAGCCGAGTACATAACTATTTGTATTGGTCTCGAGACTTTCACTTTAATGATTGTCATTGCCAATTACGTGTACCAAGTTTTTAGATTCAATTCCAGTCAAACTCCGCCGGATGTCTTGAGAGATGACATGATGAGTTGTGCTCTAGATTTTAATCCTAATAGGTAATTATAAACAGACGTCAATGCCAGCACTTTTTTCAGAATCTTAATCACTAATTCCAATTCTCTTACGTAACTTTCAGCTCTGGTCTTGTGGACGAAGAGATATTTCATCGCCAAGCAGATCTGATTCGATACTTCAAAGATAGAAATCTTGTTCTACAACGAACAGTTTTGCAGCTTAATAATCGATTTGTAGCTCGTCCATCGAATGTCTGATATTTCAAGGGATGCATAATTTGTGTAAGAAAGTGAATATATATTTAAGTTTTATTTCTTAAGAATAATATGTAAGTTTTAACCTTTGTGCAAACATTTCTAAATTATCTTGAACTGACTCTTGTCAGCTAGTTATCATTATACTTAAAGAATTTTATTTCGAGCGCATGCACAATATTTATTGGTCGAAAACGATATTTAAGGGTCTTAAAGTCGCATAACGCGTGATTTTTGGTGATATAATAAAGCGCTATGGTATAGTTCTCTAGAATTTTCCGTGCAAGTGATCAATGATTTAAAAATTATTTGACCTGATCTGAAGGTCCGAAATCTGAAATTGTACACTCTAAACTGTGAGTGCAGTTCAACCGTGAAATGTTTAGCAACTTTAATTGATGACAAATTAACGCAATTCATAAAGTTGCAATCTTACGGAAGTATGCGATTTCATTTACGATATTAGTTCTAAAGTGATTTTTAAGTAAATGATAATAACACACGAAAAGCTCTTAAAGAACTATGTTCTGATTTATTCTTTTTTGCATTACAATTTAAAATACCCCATATAAATTACAAGAACCGTAAATTCCCAAAATGCCGACAGACAATTTTACCCCAGTTAAACTTAAATTCAATTTTTCAAACAATTCAGAAGTAGATTTTATTCTGAGTATGCAATACGTAACTTTTGAAAACTTACTTCAAGTTTTCCATTTACTTTATGCATTTTATTCAGTATTCTGTTCGAACTCCAAAGTTTAAGAACTTTTACCATCAAACTTTAACAGCTTGCAAAACGGAAATCTCTTTTCACAATGATCTCCGAAGTCAACAAACTTTTCTTTAGGTGGAAGTGTTTCAAGGAAAGTGTTCAAAACGGATGATGCTGATGTAAATGCTCGGCCGGATGTTCCGTTGGAACTCTTCAAAAGATCTGTTTGACTGCTAATTGTCTTTTGAACTCCCCAAATCACAGGAGACATTTTGCAGATCAGTAGTTGCACACAAGCTGTCGAGTTTCCTGATTTCTTTTTAAGAGTTGTAATAATATTCTCAGGGAGGGAGTGGTTCTTTGCTTCGTGAAGTAAACTCTCGATCTGCGGCATGTAATGTTGATAGTAAAGATCAGAACAGTACTGTATTGGTTTAAACTTAAACATTCTGAACCATACCTTAGGATTGTGTCCTTTCACGACCCATTCCAGAAGATTATCTTTGACCATACGACTTGTAGCTATTCCATTTTCATTTCCTCCAATTACGGAAGACGTTATCTTATGTTAAATGGTAATTTGCAAATACAATTAACAGATCTTACTTTTTCCACGGGAAAAACACGCAAGACAAGTGCATGGTATAGAAGTATTTTATACGTGTAGAAAATGCTTACCCATTCAGCAACAATGATGAGTACGTTGAGTGCAATAACGCCTAATTGATTCGAATTGACACCCATAAACCGAAGGAGTCCTCCTAAGACACCTTCTCTCAGGAGCTGTCAGAGCCAATTAAGCAAATCAGTTAAGAATCTCCACATTTGAGAATGCAGAAAGCTAGAGAGCTAGACTGAAATAGTTCTGAGTGAATCGAGGTTAGTGAATATGATCAAGACAAGTATAATCAGAGATTATGTTCGTACCTGCTGCTCATCCATTGATTCTTGTGGAGATTTCAGTGAATCTGAATCGCTGTTAGTCAAAAGCTTTGCAACTCCTTCATCCACGTCATCCTTCAGCATGTGGGCTACCTTCACTCCTTCCCGTAAACTTTCTCTGAATTTGTGAACTCCTTTCCCCAATATACGACTGGCTGCCTGCCACATTTCTCCTGCAGGGAAATATTAAATTAAGTTCTTATTAAATTTTCCAAAGAAAGAGTGTCTGGAATTGAATTTCAATCATGACTTACCAAAAGGATTCAGAGCCGATAAAGATCTTTTCACGTCTGCATTTTCTTTGCTTAGAATTATTGACTCCAATTTCTTTTCAATGGGAGTCTGTTCTTCAATAATTTCTCCTAGTCCGTCGATAAAGGGAAGAGGTAAGGTCAAAATTACAATGAGACACGACGCGCAAATTATTTGCTTCATTGTTCAGTCAGACACTTCAAACAAACCGAACTTTGTAAACTTTACATTTCTTAAATTATAATTGGAGTTTAAGTTTTTAAGGTCTTCGACAGTTGTACAGGGGCTTATTTGGAACAAAGAGATGAGTTAATACAATCTGATTCTGAACCAAATTGTCAGGCTCGTGTACCTTGCCTTGTCCTCCGATTTCTGAAGTATCTTACTAGATTTAACAAAACTAAATTTTTGGTGCAACAGAGACTCATGAGACATTGTACAAGTGACAAAAAGCTCGCAGTTCTTGTAGAACTAATCTTAGGGGAAGAGTTCTTCTTAACTGCTTCGTTGGATATTTCATGATTCGCATAAACTAGCATTATAACTTCAACCGGTATCATTATTCTTTGAATTCGAAGAATTATTTTGAGCCATGAGAAGGTGAGCTACAACAAAGAAGTAACAGGTGTGTGAGTGCTAGTTGACAATACACTGTATGCTGAGTGTGTCTCCAACCAAAAAGACTTAATTGTTAGCCATGCATGGGTAGTTCCTTCCGGGTTACTCATCTCGTAGAATGTTTTTAAGTGCAATCTGGCTTATTTATTCACGGTCATGGTTATCCCGTTTGATGCAACCCAACCCGTGGTTATATTCATTCGTATATTCTCGTCACGCCAAAAAAAATCTTGTAACAATTTAGGTGATGGTGTTCTAATTTCTGATGTTGCTGTTGTCCCCCCTTGAACTTTTGAGTTGATCATTCATTGCATAGCTACATGTATGAAAACTCATGAAAAACTGAAATTATTTTTTGTTGCACATGTTTTATTTAGAAACATTACTTGAGTTTTGTAATCTCACTAAATTACTCGAAGTCTGGTGTAAAAAAGCAAGGATTCATCCATTAAACTTTTGTAGTTTTAGTGCATAAGTATATCGATGGATTTATTTACTTTTGTATTCATAAGTTTCAGTTTCACTTACAATGCATTATATATCAGTGTAGAAACACATAATGTATTCTTTAGTATTTAGTTAGGTGCAAAGGCTATCAAAGCACTCTTTGGATGGTATTTAACAGTTTGTGTTTATAATGTTCTTTAGAAGTTGTACTTGATTATGGTTAGAATAGTATAAGGTCGGACTTAGGGTTTTATTATTCGTGAGGAAATTCTGTTCTGAAATGGATTTTTTAAATAGCTGCTGACGATTATTACTACACATTAATGTATTTAAATTGCGGTGAGTTTTAAGAAGGTACGATGTACAGGATAGATAGCGAACTTACATTATAAATTTCATGATCTAGGCCGGCAGCAGCACAACATTAAATTTTGATATTGTCTAAATTGAGGTGACAGATTTCGAGTTATTTATCTGTCTATGATATAAAAAATGCGTCGTTTCATAAATTAAGGGGATGCAGAAGAAACTATATTAAAAGTGAGTTACATTTCTTTTAAAATAATCCATACTTTTTACTTTCTAACAATGTACACTTTAAATGACTTGCAATATACATTAAAATACTAGAGAACAGTCCTATAAACAGTTTGCAAGAATAATTTGCAGCACCGAACTCTCAAATAAAATGGAAATACATTTATATCTAGATTTATGATACGACGAGTTCGATAAATAACTATTCGTTTTTAAAAACAACCATTGAGCTAAAACTATGAAAGCCTAATACTTATATACTGAGCAAACGAAAATCAATAACGAATTCATGCATAAAAACAAAATGTATTATCTAGTTCCCTGTAACCTGAATTATTACCACTTGTTGGCAGTGCTACTGTAATGCTTGGGTGACCCTGCGGTTAATTCAGTTGTTTCGCTAGGAGATCCTGCTGGAGGTCCTAAAGCGATGGGTTGTGAAGTAATCGGAGACGAACCGGGCCCCAAAGGAATGGCACTTGAGTTGTTACCATTTGCTGACTTTGACGGAGACGAGGTAGGAGCGAATGGACTGTCCCCTGCTTCTGGCTGCTTCATCATGGGACTGCTGCCAGTTCCTTCCTCTTCTTCTCCGTCTTCAGCTGCTAAGTCAGCTGCATCGGGTATCTAGAAAGATAATATTTACATAGGTAAAATTGAGTCGGAGGAGCTACTAAAAATTGTTGATAATATGCTGAGTGCTGGGAATAAACTTACATCTTCTTCTGGAACATTTGGTGCGCACTTTCCACAGCAGCAATTACAACAACATAGACAGCAACAACAGAAATAGCATCCTGTCAGAATGCAGCAGACGCCACATAAGGCCTTGCACCACCAGGATGATAGCATAAAGTAGTATTTGACATTCTCCTCGCCAAAGTTCTCAGCAATGTGCAGACCCAATGAACCGTGCTTATCGTAGATCTCTTTTTTGGTCGCATCAGATAGAATCTTGTGAGCCTTATTAACTTCTTTAAACTGTAAACAGAGCATAAAATTCAGCTACAGATTACAAGTACACGCAATTATACAGATATCAATTTAACAATACCTTTTCGGTGGCACTCGGATCACTGTTTTTGTCCGGGTGGTATCTCAAGGCTAATTTTCTGTAGGATCTTTTGATTTCATCTGCTGTGGCTCCTTTTTCTAATTCTAAAACTTGATACAGTCCTGTTCCAGCATCTCTGCAAGAAAATTATTAATATAAACTGTACCATGTGCGACTTAACAGATGTCAGATGTGTTATTGGAAGACATAATGAAAAGACAATTCAAGCATATCTTACGAGAATCGTCTTCCGCCGAAGTTGGCATTTGCCATTGTTACGATTTGAAATATAAAGAATCAAAGCGTATCAATATTTCACCGCTTGTGACCCAAATGATTCTTCTTCGAAGTTACAACAGCGAGGAATATATTTCTGTAAAGACAATAACACATAATTACAGACAGGGGGCGATATAATTAATATTTTTATTATCTTATCATGTGACAGCGTCACACGATAACCTCACAATCACAATGCCCCACTACCTACTCTTTTCCCAATTCTATCTCATCTCCAGCCTCCAGCATACACACATTTTATTCACCATTATGAATAACAGTTAACAATAATACTACTACAACCTATATAAGCCACAGCTTAGCCATATCTTTCGTGCATACTTGCATACCATAGTCTCTAACTGGTATATAGCAACTCATTGAGTCATTAGAAACTGGAACGGAAGAACGAAATCTACCCTTCCAAAATGACTCACAATCTTCGAGAACAACTTGACTCTATCTCTTTCAAGAAGCACTAACATTTAATCCACATTACGTATCAGAAGATATTTCAAATTACCCCAACATTTAGAAAGACTCTAAATGTCTAAACCTCTAAACCTGAGTCTAAACCTCTCGATTGTCTAAAACAACGTTGAACATAAAGATTAAATTACTACGAATAGTACCATGATGCTATTTTTATTACTTCATCAACCACTACGCATCTCGCATTTTGATGGTACTGGCTGCATGGAACAAGAGATGCAAATAAGCAAAAACATCTAATTAGATCTATGATCTTCGCCCTTTCTTCCCTATCGCTGCAATACTATCTTCAATGATTAAGCTGCTTTTTTCCCTATCGTGTCACTTAAATGAGCTCGCACCCATCTCTTTGGTTATTTGCAGAACTTGGAAACGTAACGTTTCTTGAAGATTTGTCATTACCTAGATGCGGAGACGAACCCACAAAACGAAACGAAAACGAACTGTGTTTAATCATCATCAATGCCATCAGTCAATCTGTTCTAATCGATCTCCACTTGTCATTCATTTCATAACTCTACATTGACATTTTAAACTATGTCATACAAAACTACAAAATAACGCGTTGACAATGAGTAGACTAATTCCATTCATATATAATCATGAACATGTCATTGACATTTAGAATTAAACGTAACAAAGTAAACATAATTTAAAAACACGCATAAAAGTCTGTCTGCCAGTCTTTTTCAATACTACTTTTCAATACTTCATACTTTTGATTATAAGGTATGTATGCAAGCAAGAAAGAAGAAGGGTTGACTTCAACATTCAAGCACATGAAATGTAATATGGCAATTTACAGCTCATGGATTATATAGCGGCCGGAATTATTATTATGTAACTTGACATCCCATTTCCCTTGTGTGCCTTTGGCGTTCCTCAATTTCATTGTGTGTGCGAACTTATCTTTAGGACCAGATAATCCTTCCCTTCCTTCCTCATACACATAATACACC